>TARA_R110000751_G_scaffold74057_1_pt1 | contig 47249 bp, 48 predicted proteins | sample TARA_R110000751 | Tara Oceans TARA_R110000751 (sample SAMEA4398001) | marine metagenome | biome: Polar Biome; feature: [MES] marine water layer (ENVO:01000295) within the mesopelagic zone...; material: water (ENVO:00002006), including particulate matter (ENVO:01000060) such as...... | reverse complement strand
GGCTAAAAGGGCTAGTGCTTTAAGAGACTTGTTTTTCATAATATGTAATGATTTAAATTATTGTCGACTATCTTTGGGTGTTCTACTATTCAAATAAAAACTTATCCAGTAACTGGCGGCTTGAATTGCGCAAGCAGACACTTTTCGATTTTACTTGTTTTTGTTTCTTTAGTTTCTTGAGGTTGAAACTGTACAGCAGCTCCAGCAATGGATACGCTAAAAACGGCTAAAAGAACTAGCGATTTAAGAGGTTTGTTGTTCATAATGAGTGGGTTAAATTATTTGATGAGACGAATCTAAGTAGCCGATGATTATAAATAACAATTAATAAAAATTATTCGTTAAATCACAGGTAAATCAGACGTAAAAAATTAAAAAGCAACAGATAATTATCTAAAGATAAAAAAGTTAGTTATTTAACTACTTTTTCTAAAATCAATTTTCTGGCATCTAAGCCCAGTATTTCGATTTTTATATATTGATAATCAGATAGAAAGGAAATTGATAGCTCTGGCCACTCGATAAGACAAAACGCGTCTTTTTCCAGATAATAATCAATACCAATGTCAATTAATTGATCATATGTTTCTAATCTGTAAAGATCGAAATGTATAACATCGGTAAAAGTGCCTTTGTATTCGTTAACAAGACTAAATGTTGGAGAGGTTACTTCGTTTACGACACCCAGTTGCTTACATATAGATTTTATCAAAGTAGTTTTTCCGGCACCCATAGGTGCATTGAACAAGATTACCTTTGATTCTAAGTTTTCTAGCAGCTTTTTTGCCACCGTATCAATTTCGTTAAGGGTATACGTGATTTCCATTATCTAGGTTCAAATATGGCAAATGGTATTAACATTTCTTCTAAGGACACACCACCATGTTGATACGTGTTTCTAAAATAACTCACATAATGATTGTAGTTGTTTGGATAGGCGAAAAACAAATCCCCCTTTGCAAAAATAAAACTACTGCTCATATTTATCTTAGGTAACTTGATGGTACTAGGGTCTGTTGCCGCAAGAACATCTTTGTCTTCATAGGACAGGCTTCTACCTGTTTTATACCTTAAATTTAAACTGGTGTTTTTATCGCCTATGACCTTACTTGGATTAGTGACGTTAATAGTTCCATGATCTGTGGTTAAAACTAATTTGAACCCCAATTCCTGTCCGCGTTGTATAATATCTAATAAAGGAGAGTTCTTAAACCAACTTAAGGTTAACGACCTATAACTTTTATCGGTACTTGCGAGTTCTTTAATGACTTCCATTTCAGTTTTAGAATGGGAGAGCATATCTACAAAATTGTAAACAACAACAGTAAGGTCGTTATCTTTTTGGGATTTAAAATTCTCAGCGAGTTTACGGCCGCTATTCTCATTTGTTATTTTATGATATTGGTGTTTGATATGAAGACCAAGTCTTTTTAATTGAGCAATTAAAAAGGCGTTTTCATGCATGTTTTTCCCACCTTCATCAGTATCATCTAGCCATAAGTCGGGATGACGCTTTTTCATGTCTTCTGGCATTAACCCAGAAAATATCGCATTTCTAGCATATTGTGTAGCCGTAGGAAGAATCGAGCAATAGGTTTCTTCTTTAATTTTTTTGTAATGATTATTGATTAGGTTTTCAAAAACTTTAAATTGATCGTAGCGCAAATTATCTACAACTATAAATAAAACAGGTTCCTTCTTTTTTAGTAGTGGAGCAACACGCTTCCTGAAAAGATCATGACTCAAGGTCGGATTGCTTTCATGGCCATCAAACCAGTCAGGATAATTTTTTTCTATAAACTTACAGAATTGCTGATTTGCTTCATTTTTTTGAGCAGTTAAGATTTCGAACATCCCTGAATCATCAACATCTTCTAATTCAATTTCCCAATAAATTAATTTTTGATAAAGCTGCACCCACTCTTCATAAGTATTGATCATGGACATATCCATCGCAATTTTACGGAATTCCCGCTGGTAATCGCTAGTTGTTTTTTCATTGACTAACCTAGAATGGTCAAGATTTTTCTTTACAGCAAGAAGGATTTGATGTGGATTTACAGGCTTGATCAAGTAATCTGCAATCTTAGATCCTATAGCTTCTTCCATTATATACTCTTCCTCACTTTTAGTAATCATGATAACAGGGAGTTGGGCTTGTTTCTCTTTGATTTCATGTAAAGTTTCTAGACCCGTCAGTCCAGGCATATTTTCATCTAGAAAAATAAGATCATATCTTGTTTCTTCTATCGCCTCTAACGCTTCAGAGCCGCTAATTCTAGTGTCTATTGAGTAGCCTTTATTCTCAAGAAATATAATGTGAGGTTTTAATAAATCCACTTCATCATCTACCCATAGTATTTTGATCTCTGCCATATCAGTATATTTGTGTTTAAAATAGCTGTTCCCTTGAAACAACAGAACAAACTTAAAATATTAAACGATCCTATCTACGGTTTTATTTCGATTCCTTCTGAAGAGATCTTTAAAATCGTTGAGCATCCTTATTTTCAACGCTTGCGTAGAATTACCCAAATGGGGTTGAGCTACTTGGTATATCCAGGGGCACACCACACGAGGTTTCATCATGCGTTGGGTTGCTTGCATTTGATGCAAAAATCAGTGCAAGTACTTAGATCTAAGTCGGTTGATATTTCAGATCAGGAAGAAGATGCCCTGTATAAAGCAATTTTACTTCATGATATTGGACACGGTCCTTTCTCTCATGCATTAGAATATCAAATTATTAATAAGGTGACGCATGAGCAATTATCATGTCATTTTATGAATCATTTAAACAATGAATTTAACGGTAGTTTAACGCTTGCTATTCAGATATTTAAAGGGGAATATCACCGTCCATTTATGCTAGAGCTTATCTCTAGCCAACTGGATATGGACCGATTGGATTATTTGAAAAGAGACAGTTTTTATACAGGAGTGGCTGAAGGTAACATCAACAGCCAGCGTTTAATCACTATGCTTAATGTTGTTGATGACCAGTTAGTGGTTGAAGAAAAAGGCCTGTACAGTGTAGAGAATTTTCTTTCTGGACGCAGGTTGATGTATTGGCAAGTTTATTTACATAAAACAGGAATAGGAGCAGAGCATTTATTACAGTCTGTGATTAAGCGTATTAAAGAGTTGATTGATAATGGAATAAAGGTAGAACTGCCTAAGCATTTAGATTATTTCATTAACAACTCAGACCCAGATTTTGATACGAAGACTAATGATCTTGAGAAATTTGCATCATTAGATGATTCTGATATTCTTGCCACTTTAAAGTTAGGAAAAGACCATAAAGACTTTGTCCTTAGTGAGTTGTGTACCATGATTTTAAATCGTCAGTTGCTTAAAATTAAATTCTCAAACAAACAAGTTGCTCCTGAAAAGGTGCAAAAACACCTTGATAAATTAATGCAAACTTATGACTTGACAGAGCATGAAGCGTCCTATTTTGTATTTTCTGGTTTTGTTGTTAACGTCGCTTACGCGAAAGCGCAACCTATAAAAATCCTGGATAAAAAAGGAAAATTAATAGAGCTTATCAAGGCGGGAAAAGAAGATAGTTTTAAAGCATTGCTCAAAGAAGTGAGAAAATATTACTGTTGTTATCCAAAGCTGCAAGATTGATATTAATTAGTACTTTTGCTACAATGAAATTTACCATCAAACAAATTGCCGAAATTTTAGAAGGAACCATTGAAGGAGATTCAAGTGTTGTAGTAAGTAAGTTGTCAAAAATAGAAGATGGTACCTCTGGTAGCCTAAGCTTTCTTTCTAATGAAAAGTATGCACCTTATATTTACAAGACACAAGCTAGTGCTGTAATTGTAAACAATGAGTTTGAAGTGGAGCAACCAGTAAATTGTTCTTTGATTAGAGTAGAAGATGCTTACCTCGCTTTTACAAGACTATTGGAATTTTATCAATTGGCTAAAATGAATAAGCAAGGTATTGAACAGCCTAGCTTTATTCATGAGACAGCATCCTACGGAGACGGTTTATATGTTGCGGCCTTTAGTTATATAGGAGAAAATGTTAGAATAGGGAACAACGTAAAGATTTTTTCCAATGTCAACATTGAAGATAATGTGACCATAGGAGATAATTGTATCTTACATTCGGCGGTACAAGTTAAGTCTGATACCATAATAGGAAATCGGGTGGTAATTAATTCTGGTAGCGTGATAGGTTCAGATGGTTTTGGATTTGCGCCTAACAAAGACGGCACTTACATAAAAATACCTCAAACGGGTAATGTAATTATTGAAGATAACGTAGACATAGGATCGCTTACTACTATAGATAAGGCCACCTTAGGAAGTACAATTATTAGATCGGGTGTGAAACTGGACAATCAGATTCAAGTAGCTCACAATGTAGAGATTGGGTCCAATACAGTAATTGCAGCTCAAACTGGAATTGCAGGATCAACTAAAATAGGAAAGAATTGTAAGATCGGTGGACAAGTAGGTATTGCAGGTCATATAGTTATTGAAGATAATGTCAATATACAAGCGCAAAGCGGTATCGGTAGGAAATTAAAAGAAGGAACAACTGTTCAAGGTTCTCCAGCTTTTGACTTTGGAGATTGGAATAGGAGCTACGTGTTATTTAAAAATTTAAGAAAAATAGAATCAAGAATTTCAAATCTTGAAAAAAAATAAGCATAGATGACGGTAACAGAATTTAAGCAAACTACCATAAAAAGCGAGATAACCTTATCTGGCGTAGGTTTGCATACTGGTAAAGAAGTAACTTTAGTTTTTAAGCCAGCCCCAGAAAATCATGGTTATGCTTTTCAAAGAGTAGATCTAGAAGGTAATCCGGTAATTGAAGCATCTGCTAATTATGTAACAGATACTAAAAGAGGAACTACTCTTGATAAAAGAGGTGTGCAAATCAATACATGTGAGCACGTACTGGCAGCTTTAGTAGGTTTAGAAATAGACAACTGTTTGATAGAAATAGACAGTAGTGAGCCACCTATTATGGATGGTTCTTCAAAATTCTTTATTGAAGCCCTAGAAAAAGCTGGTAGAGTAGAACAAGATCAGTTCAGAGAAGAATATGTGGTTCAAGAAAATATTTATTATAAAGATGAAGAAACAGGTAGCGAGATTATTCTAATGCCTGCTGACTCCTACCAAATCACTACAATGGTTGATTTTGGGACTAAAGTTTTAGGAACTCAAAACGCGACACTTCATAAAATAAGTGACTTTAAAGAAGAGATTGCTAGTGCGAGAACATTCAGTTTTCTTCATGAAATTGAAATGCTCATGGAACATGGCTTGATAAAAGGCGGTGATCTTAATAACGCCATTGTTTACGTTGATAAAGAGCTGTCGGAGAAAACAACAGAAAGCCTTAAAAAGGCATTCAAAAAAGATAATATTACCATTAGGCCTAATGGAATTTTAGATAACCTAGAACTTCATCACCCTAATGAGGCTGCACGTCACAAGTTGTTAGATGTGATCGGTGACCTTGCTTTAATAGGTTATAGAATTAGAGGTAAAGTTATTGCAACTAAGCCTGGACATTTTGTCAACACTCAATTTGCAAAGAAAATGTCTAAAATTATCAAGAAGGATATAAAAGATAATGTACCTCAAGTAGATATTCGTAAGGAACCACTTATGGATGTGATGCAAATTATGGAGGTGTTGCCACATCGGCCACCCTTTCTTTTAATTGATAAGATATTTGAACTTTCTGAGAGTCATGTAATTGGTTTGAAGAATGTAACAATGAATGAACCCTTCTTTGTTGGGCATTTCCCAGGCCAGCCAGTAATGCCCGGAGTGCTTATCGTAGAAGCCATGGCACAAACTGGTGGTATTTTAGTTTTAAGTACCGTTCCAGATCCAGAAAATTATTTGACTTTCTTTATGAAAATGGATAATGTAAAGTTCAAAAGAAAAGTATCCCCTGGGGATACCCTTATATTTAAATGTGATTTAATTTCCCCTATAAGAAGAGGGATTTGTCACATGCAAGCTTATGCTTATGCAAATGGTATTCTTTGTGCCGAAGCTGAGTTGATGGCACAAATTTCAAAAGTTAAATAATGAATCAACCATTAGCATACGTACATCCGGGAGCAAAAATTGCCAAAAATGTAGTTATAGAGCCTTTTACAACCATCCATAACGATGTGGTTATAGAAGAAGGAACTTGGATAGGATCTAACGTCACCATCATGGAAGGTGCGCGTATAGGTAAAAATGTAAGTATTTTCCCTGGCTCTGTAATAAGTGCCATTCCTCAAGATAAAAAGTTTGAAGATGAAGATACTGTAACTATAATAGGTGATAATACCACTATTAGAGAATGTGTGACCATTAATCGTGGTACTTCAGACCGCATGAAGACCGTTATAGGTAAAAACTGTTGGATCATGGCTTATTGCCACATTGCACACGATTGTATAGTTGGTGATAATTGTATTTTTTCTAACAATAGTACTCTTGCAGGTCATATTACGGTAGGTGATTATGTAGTGCTAGCTGGTATGGCTGCGGTACAACAGTTTTGTCAGATAGGAAGTCATGCATTTGTTACCGGAGGGTCTTTAGTTCGCAAGGATGTTCCTCCCTTTGTGAAAGCAGGTCGGGAACCTTTAAGTTATGTAGGGATTAATTCTGTAGGTTTGCGTAGAAGAGGTTTTGACCTTGAAAAAATCCGAGAAATTCAAGACATCTATCGCATTCTTTATCAAAAAAATTACAACGTTTCTCAAGGAGTAGATATTATAGAAGCAGAAATGAGTGCTACACCAGAGCGCGATGAAATATTAGAATTTATTAAAAACACAAAGCGAGGTATCATGAGAGGATACGTTAGTAAACAATAAGATATGGCAAGTACAAGCGACATTAGAAAAGGATTGTGTATTCATTACAATCACGATATTTTTAAAATCATTGAATTTCTTCATGTGAAACCTGGTAAAGGTCCCGCATTTGTAAGAACTAAATTGAAATCTGTTACTTCCGGGAAAGTGATTGATAATACATTTTCTGCTGGACATAAAATTGAAGAAATACGTGTAGAAACACATTCCTTTCAATTTTTATACAAAGATGGTGAAGGATATCACTTTATGAATACAGAGACTTTTGAGCAAATTATATTGCAAGAAAATTCTTTGGACTCGCCGGGATTATTAAAAGAAGGTGAAGTTGTGAAAATTCAAATCAATACAGAAGATGATTCTCCATTGTCTGTAGATATGCCACAATACGTAATTCTTAAAGTAACGGCTACGGAGCCAGGTCTTAAAGGAAATACAGCAACAAATGCATCTAAGCCAGCTACGGTTGAAACTGGTGCTGAAGTCAATGTTCCTTTATTTATCAATGAAGGTGATGTTATTAGAATTGATACTGAAAAGGGGAATTATCACGAGAGAATGAAGCAATAAGTGAAATTCCCTAAAACATACCAACTTTCTGAAATAGCTGCAATTATCAATTGTGACTATGTGGGTGAAGCCTCTTTTCCTGTTTTGGGAATGAATGAAATTCATGTGGTGACCCCAGGCGATATTGTTTTTGTGGATCACCCTAAATACTATGATAAGGCATTGCAAAGTGCCGCTACCATTGTGTTGATTAATAAACAAGTAGATTGCCCAAAAGGCAAGGCCTTACTTATTTCAGAAGATCCATTTAGAGATTTTAATAAGCTTACACAGTATTTTGTTCCTTTTTTCGCTTTCGCGAAAGCGCAACTTCCCAAAAGTATTGGAGAACACTCACACATTCATCCCAGCGCTACAATAGGTAGGGATGTAGAAATAGGAGATCATACGATTATCCATGCAAATGTGACTATAGGTGATCGCTCTGTTATAGGAGATCATGTGATCATTAATGCAGGAGTAGTCTTAGGAGGGGATGCTTTTTATTACAAACGCCGGCCAGATGGTTATGATAAATTATTAAGTAACGGTCGAGTGGTTATTGAGGATTATGTTGAACTAGGTGCTAATACCACTATTGATCGTGGTGTTACAGGAGATACTACAATAGGTTTTGGAAGTAAACTTGATAACCAAGTGCAAATAGGACATGACACCGTTTTAGGTAAACACGTTCTTATTGCCAGTCAGACAGGTGTTGCAGGCTGTGTAGTGATAGAGGACGAAGTAACCATTTGGGGACAAGTAGGAATTACCAGCGGTGTAACAATAGGGAAGAAGGCAGTTATCTCTGCAAAGTCTGGAGTAAGTAAATCACTGGAAGGGAATAAAAGTTATTTTGGTATTCCTGCAGATGATTTTAGAAGTAAATACAAGGAAATAGCAGCTATAAAACAAATTCCTGAAGCCTTAGAACTTCTTAAAAAATTGAATAAGTAATAGTTAATAGTTTAACGAAAAGATAGAATTTTATTCTAGGTTAACATTTCATTCTTACCTAGTTTAGCACTCCATTAAAAGTTTTTATAAATGTCTGTTGCAGCAAAGAAAATAGTACAAAAATTTTTAGATTCTGACGTGTTTGTTAACGTTGAAGAGTTTGATCATTACATACATAAGGATCTTAAAATGCATTGGCATGCAAGCTCTGGGTATAGAGAGTTTAGTTACGATGATTATCACAGAATCAGTCAGTCTACAGCATCTTCCTATGAAAGTATGAGGTCTGAGGTGACGCATATGATCAGTGATAAGAAAGAAGTAGCAGCGAGATTTACAGTTTATGTAAGAACAATTGAAAACCCAAGAGAAGAAATTCCTGTTGGCTATTTTGTTTCTATCTTTAAGTTAGAAGACGATAAAATAATAGAGGTGCATCAATCCAGTCACCCATCACAAGGTTAAATTAAGAATACTCCATATAAATTATAAACAATGAGCGTTTTAGTAAACAAAGATTCTAAAGTAATAGTACAAGGTTTTACTGGTAGTGAAGGTACCTTCCACGCAGGTCAAATGATCGACTACGGTACTAACGTAGTAGGTGGTGTTACCCCAGGAAAAGGTGGTCAAGAACATTTGGGAAAACCAGTTTTTAATACTGTTCAAGAAGCAGTAGATAAAGCAGGAGCCAATGTAACCATCATTTTTGTACCGCCAGCTTTTGCTGCAGATGCTATTAAAGAAGCTGCAGATGCAGGTATCAAAGTAATCATTACCATTACAGAAGGTATTCCAGTTGCAGATATGGTTAAAACTGCAGACTATATTAAAGATATGGACTGTCGCCTAGTAGGTCCTAACTGCCCAGGAGTGATTACTCCAGGTGAAGCAAAAGTAGGTATCATGCCAGGTTTTGTATTTAAAAAAGGAAAAATAGGTATTGTATCCAAATCAGGAACGCTTACTTATGAGGCATCTGACCAAGTTGTAAAACAAGGTTACGGTATTTCTACAGCAATAGGAATAGGTGGTGATCCAATTATAGGAACAACTACTAAAGAAGCTGTTGAACTCTTTATGAATGACCCAGAAACAGAAGCTATCGTTATGATAGGTGAAATAGGTGGACAGTTAGAAGCTGACGCTGCACATTGGATCAAAGCAACTGGTAATAAAAAACCTGTTATAGGTTTTATCGCTGGTGAAACGGCTCCTGCAGGTCGTACTATGGGGCACGCGGGTGCAATCGTAGGCGGAACTGAAGACACTGCTCAAGCTAAAAAAGCGATCATGAGAGAATGTGGAATTCACGTCGTGAATTCTCCAGCTGAAATCGGTAAGAAAGTTGCCGAAGTTTTAGGATAAATTCTACAAAGCCAGAATACGTACTATTCATTTGATACTTATTCAGGCTTTTATATAAAACCAACCTACTTATGAAACTATTACAAGGTAAAAACGTAATCATTACTGGCGCCAGTCGTGGCATAGGTAAAGGTATTGCTGAAGTATTTGCAAAACACGGAGCAAACATCGCTTTCACGTATGCAAGTTCTGAAGGCCCAGCCTTAGAACTAGAAAAGGAACTTACCGCCTTAGGAATTAAAGCAAAAGCATATAAAAGTAACGCAGCCGATTTTAAGGAGTCACAAGAACTCGTTGATGCTGTTACTAAAGATTTTGACAGTATCGATGTGTTGATCAATAATGCGGGTATCACTAAGGACAATCTCTTGATGAGAATGAGTGAAGATGATTTTGATAAAGTCATTCAGGTCAACTTAAAGTCTGTTTTTAACATGACCAAGGCAGTACAACGTACCATGTTAAAGCAACGATATGGTAGCATCGTTAATATGAGTAGTATCGTAGGGGTTAAAGGAAATGCTGGACAGACCAATTATGCAGCAAGTAAAGCAGGAATTATAGGTTTTAGTAAATCTGTAGCTTTAGAATTGGGTTCTCGTAACATACGTTGTAACTCTATTGCTCCTGGTTTTATTGAAACAGAAATGACAGATGCCCTTAATGAAGAAACAGTGCAGAGCTGGAGAAATGCTATTCCACTCAAACGCGGTGGTACTCCAGAAGATGTTGCAAACGCCTGTGTATTCCTTGCTAGTGATCTTTCGGCTTACATTACTGGTCAGACACTACACGTAGATGGCGGAATGTTAACCTAAAAAAACAATTTCATGACCGTACTCTGGATGATTATTGCTGCAGTAGTAGCTGCGTTAATAGCTCTTTTTCAATACGGTTATATAGGTGCTTCTAAAAACACCAAAAGAAAACCGTGGTTTGCGCTATTGCGCTTTATCACGGTTTTTTGTATTTTATTGTTGTTTATTGCCCCAAGGTTTGACTCTAAAACTTATGAATCTCTTTTACCTCAGTTGGTAATTATGGTTGATAATTCTAAATCAATGGACTATTTAGAGGCATCGGGTACAGTTCAAAAGGATTTGCAATTATTACAAGAAAATGAGCAACTCAATTCAAAATTTGAGATGCAAAGCTTCCAGTTTTCTGACGTTATTCAACCTTTAGATTCCTTAAGTTTTGATCAATCAGAGACAGACTTAGGTATGGCGATTGAGCAACCTCAAGAACTTTTCAAGAATAGAAATAAAGCTGTCGTTATTCTTACAGATGGTCATCAAACTACTGGAAATAGCTATGCATATGTTCCAGTGGATGATAAAACCAGTTTGTATCCAGTCATTTATGGGGATACGACTTCCTATGCAGATGTGCAAATCACCAATATAAATGTGAATAGGTATTCCTATCTCAATAATGAATTTCCAGTGGAGGTATTTGTAGCCTATCAAGGCACTGAAGAGGTCACTTTAAACTTTACAGTAACTCAAGGAAATAAAACGCTGCACAAGGAATCTTTTTATTTTGACGCAAAAAAACGCGCGGCTATTGCCAGTTTTAATTTAACGAGCACTTCTGTGGGGACACAGTCAATGCTCGCAACCGTACAAACCCTATCTCAGGAGAAGAATACAAAAAATAATTACCAAAGTTTTGCAGTGGAGGTCATTGATCAACAGACCAATGTACTTATTTTAAGTGACCAACTGCACCCAGATATAGGAGTACTCAAGAAAGCGATCGAATCTAACCAACAACGCAAGGTAAGCATCAAGAATACCTCAGATCCCTACGATTTCAATGAGTATAATTTGGTAGTGATGTATGGTGTAAGTTCCGCTTTCGCGAAAGCGTATAGCCAAAAAGCACAAACCAATAAAAACACATGGATCATCACAGGAGCTGATCCTGATTGGAATTACATGAACGCCAATAATCCTTTATTTCAAATTGACGCAAGTAATGAATACGATGAGGCGCAACCTATTCTCAATGATTCCTATGCCTCTTTCAATCTAGAGCAACTTAATTTTGAAGATTATCCACCTATTAAGGTTCCTTTTGGGGATTTGATATTTAATACCAATGTAGATGTTCTTTTTTATAAGAAAATAGGAAGTATCGCGACCACACAACCTATATGGTTTACCTATGAAAACGCCGATTCTAAACACGCAGTAACCTTAACGAGTGGTTTATGGAGGTGGAGAGGCCAAAGTTTTCTTAATAATAAGGACTTTAAAAACTTTGATGACCTAGTAAGTAGTCAAGTTCAGTATCTTGCAAGTAATAAAAAGAGAAATAGAATAGAAGTGTTTTATGAGTCTTTTTATTATCAGAATAAAGCTATTGTTGTTAATGCTCAATATCTCGATAAGAATTTTGAGTTTGAAGATAACGGTATCTTGAATATGACTTTAAGATATAAGGAAACTAATGAAATAGTCACGAGACCCTTTGTGTTGAGTGGCAATTCCTATGTAGTAGACTTAAGTGGTTTGAATGCTGGAGATTATGCCTTTACTGTTCAAGTAGAGAATGATCAATTATCTCGTTCTGGATCTTTTAGTATTTTAGATTATGATATCGAAAAGCAACAAGTGAATGCTAGCGATGTCGGTATGAAAAAATTGGTAGGGTCTTCCAATGTTTTTTATCAAGGACAAATGGATCAGTTGATGGCTCAACTAAATAGTGACCCATTATTACAAACAGTAGAAAGAGCAACCATAAAGCAAAATAGTCTTATCGACTGGAAAGTGATACTGGTAGTGATCCTTTTATTGTTAGGTTTAGAATGGTTTTTAAGAAAATATAACGGATTAGTTTAAAAAAGAAAATTATGCAAAAATTACCCAAAGCAGCAGTATTAACCTTAGTAGGTTTAGTAATACTAGCAATTATTATTATCAAAAGTTCAGTCGTTATTGAATCTGGACAAGCAGGTGTCTTATTTAAAACACTTGACAAAGGTGTTGATAGAGAAAATACCTATGGTGAAGGATTTCACATTATTGCCCCGTGGAATGACATGATCATTTATCCAGTAAGACAGCTTTCTGTAAGTGATAAAATGAGAGTGCTTTCTGTAAATGGTCTAGAAGTTACTGTAGATGGTACCGTATGGTATCAACCAGAATACAACAAATTGCCTTATTTACACCAAGAAAAAGGACGTAATTACGAGTCTGCGATTCTTGCTCCAGCCATTAGTGCTGCAGCTAGAAGTGTAGTAGGACGTTATACTCCAGAGCAATTGTACTCTAGTAAACGAGATGTTATTCAAAATGAAATCCTTGAAGAAGTTCAAAGAGAATTAGCTTCTCAATATATTCAAGTGAATAGAGTACTTGTAGAAGATGTTACTTTACCAATTAAAATTAAAGAGGCTATTGAGCGCAAATTACGTCAGGAACAAGAATCATTAGAATATGAATTTCGTCTGACTAAAGCCTCTAAGGAAGCTGAGAGACAAAGAATCGACGCAGAAGGAAAAGCAGTAGCAAACAAAATTCTAAGTGCCTCCTTAACTGATAAAATTTTAACGGAAAAAGGAATTGAAGCTACCTTAGAACTGGCTAAATCTCCTAATTCTAAAGTTATTGTTATAGGTGGCGGTGAAAACGGAAGTTTACCTATTATACTAGGGAATCAGTAAGACATATCGATTTCAATAGATTTAAAAAAAGTCCCATTTCATAGGTTATGAAATGGGACTTTTTATGTTTGTAAAAGTGGCGTGCTACCAAGTGTCTCCATCGAGTCAATAACAAGAGTCTTAAAAAAACAGCGCTTATGTCATGAACACATATACGTTCTTGAGGCTAGTGCTCATATCAAACTTTATCGGTATATACGGGTGTCTGCTAGACCTGCTATGATCCATTTGTCATCGATAAAGAAAAGGGTAAACTTATTGGTCCCTATATGGGAAAGCAAATTATTGTAATAAAATTCATAAGTAGTGGTAACCGTTGCTATTTGTATGTCTCCAGCAAAACTAATTTCTATAAGGCGTTCTTCAAAAGGAATGCTGTCTGGAATACTAGCGATGTTTTTAAGAAACTGCGAGGCTTCAGTGGTGCTTAATTTGCGGTCTTCTCCATTCACAGACATAGAAGTCAGCGGGATATTCATAAGCATGGATTCTTTTAATGCGGTCGTATCTTGTGCGTGAAAATGCTTAAAAAAAGTTTTTACGGCACTGATAGCAGTAGGTTTTTCAATAGATACAATGGTAGAATCTTGTGGTAGAGTTTGTTGAGAGTTTGCTTTCGCGAAAGCGAGAATACAAATAATAGGAATTAGAAGTCTCATATTGTTTCAGTTTAATTAGATGTAATATTAGTACTTTTGCTAGACTTAAAACAAGTGTTATGTCAACCGCAAAGAAGCAATATAAAAGAGTCACTGTAAAATCGCTAACGGAGATGAAGGGAAATAACGAGAAGATCTCGATGTTAACCGCTTATGATTATACTATGGCAAAAATTATTGATAGCGCTGGTATAGATGTTATTCTTGTAGGTGATAGCGCTAGTAATGTTATGGCAGGTCATGAAACGACCCTTCCCATTACGCTGGACCAAATGATTTATCATGCGAGTAGTGTGGTAAGAGGTACAGAACGCGCTCTAGTAGTAGTTGATTTACCTTTCGGTAGTTACCAGAGTGATCCTAAAGAGGCGTTGCGCAGTGCGATACGCATCATGAAAGAAAGTGGTGGTCACAGTGTAAAGCTGGAAGGTGGAAGCGAAGTAAAGGAATCTATCAAACGTATTCTTCATGCAGGTATTCCGGTAATGGGACACTTAGGACTGACGCCTCAGTCTATTTATAAATTTGGGACCTATACCGTTAGAGCAAAAGAAACAGAAGAAGCAGATAAACTAGTAGAAGATGCACTCGCATTAGAACGCTTGGGATGCTTTGCCTTAGTACTTGAAAAAGTACCAGCTGCACTTGCTAAGAAAGTAGCAGAGCAGCTTACTATTCCAGTAATAGGAATAGGAGCAGGAGCAGGAGTAGACGGGCAAGTCTTAGTCTCTCATGATATGTTTGGGATGACACACGAATTCAATCCGCGTTTTTTACGTCGTTATTTGAATCTTTATGAAGACATGGGTAATGCCGTGGCTAATTATGTAAAAGATGTAAAAGCGGTGGACTTTCCTAATAATGAAGAGCAGTATTGATTTTTAAATTACCGATTGTCGATTTGTATAAGGTTAGAAACTAAATATTTAATGGAATAAACTATTAGCATAGGTAGATTTCAAAACATGCCTACAGCTCAGAAAGTATCTGAGAGAGAAAAGCTCTTTTAGTAGGAGTAAAGCGATTCCTTCAGCTCGCTTAAATAGTATGTTTTTCAAAGAAACCTAAATATAGAACCTCCTTCCTTCCCTTAAACGGAGGTAGACATAGTTGCTGTTAGTGCTAAGAGTAGAGCTTCAGGCTTTAGTACTGGACGAAATATTTTTTTTTAAAATCGAGATATAACCAAGCGTTTTTCCTTGCAGCACAATGACAGGTTAAAAGTATTTATACTTTAGACTGCAAACTATTACAGAATACGGTGACTAAAAACTGTTGATTACTTGTGAATACTAAGCTTAAGAATGCTTTAACAACTTCTTCAAGTTCTTTATTTTTAAAAATCACAATCAAAGACATTCATGGGAACATTTATAATAGAAGGCGGACATCAATTAAAAGGAGATATACATCCGCAGGGAGCTAAAAACGAAGCACTTCAAATACTTTGTGCGGTTTTATTAACGGACCAACCAGTGGAAATTAATAACGTTCCAGACATTATCGATGTGAATAAACTCATCGCTTTGTTGAACAACCTAGGTGTGAAAGTGACTAAAAACAGTCCAGAATCTTACACTTTTCAGGCAGATAACATCAACCTAGACTGGTTACAGTCGGAGGAATATAAAACTCAAGGTCGTGGACTAAGGGGATCGATCATGTTAGTGGGGCCTTTATTAGCGCGTTTTGGGAAAGGTTATATTCCACGCCCTGGCGGTGATAAAATAGGTCGTCGTAGATTAGACACTCATTTTGAAGGTTTTATAAAACTAGGAGCAAAATTCAGATACAACAAAGAAGAGTATTTCTATGGAGTGGAAGCAGATGAGCTTCACGGAGCCTATATCTTACTTGATGAAGCTTCTGTAACAGGAACGGCAAACATCGTAATGGCAGCTGTGCTTGCCAAAGGACAAACAACTATCTACAACGCCGCTTGTGAACCTTACCTACAACAACTTTGCAATATGCTCGTGCGTATGGGGGCAAATATCTCTGGTATAGGTTCTAACATGCTTATTATTGATGGTGTAGAGAAATTAGGGGGTACTACACATCGAGTACTTCCTGATATGATTGAGATAGGAAGTTGGATAGGTCTTGCTGCAATGACTAAGTCTGAAGTGACTATTAAAAATGTAGCTTATGACGAGTTGGGAATTATTCCCAATACGTTTAGAAAATTAGGAATTACCATCGAGCGCAAAGGAGATGATATTTACATTCCTGCTCATAAAGATGGGTACGAGATCCAGAATTACATCGACGGTTCTATTTTGACCATTTCTGATGCACCTTGGCCAGGTTTTACTCCAGATTTATTGAGTATTGTTTTGGTGGTGGCTGCGCAGGCAAGAGGTAGTGTGTTGATCCATCAGAAGATGTTTGAAAGCCGTTTGTTCTTTGTAGACAAATTGATCGATATGGGAGCAAAAATCATTCTTTGTGATCCACACAGAGCTTGTGTTATCGGTCATGATTTTCAATCTCAATTAAAGTCTACCACCATGACCAGCCCAGATATTAGAGCGGGTATCTCCTTACTTATAGCGGCATTAAGTGCAAAAGGCACGAGTACGATTCACAATATTGAGCAAATTGATCGTGGGTACCAAAATATAGATACTAGGTTAAGAGCGATAGGAGCTAAGATCGAGCGGGTCAACTAATTTTAGTGATTACTATTCCGTTTTTGCAGCTCTAGACTTCGAGAAACTGAGAATAGCGATGCCGGTATTGATGTCTTATTTAGATGAAGCTTTTGCGAAAGGCCTTTTGACAGGTCATAAAGTGCCAGCATTATAAAAAGACAGCTATCAATGAACAATTTGCTTTTGTAACATCATTTTAAAACCTGCCTTTACTCCTATATAAAGGCAGGTTTTATTATTAGAGCTGTTTTTAATGAACTGCAGCTGACACGGAAATCATTCTATATCAATGTCTTTGAAAGTTAAAATTGATTCTCGAGATTTATTTATTATGATTCCTTTAACCTAAAATAACTCCTTAGAATTTATATTAGGCAAGGAATTTGATAACTTGCAACTATGAAAAAGATTGTCGCATTCATTTTTATTTTTTCGTTAGGTATTTCTGTTGCTCAGGAAATCCCTAAAACCACACCACGTACTATCGAGCCTGTACCTCAAACTACAACAGGTGGTTCGATGTTATTTCCAGAAAAGAAGGAAACAAAAACCTATACCAGACCTAAAGACAACAACGAAATCAAAATGCGTATTGAAACGGATTTGGTAGATCCAGGAATTAAATACGAAAAACAAAAATTTAAAAGAGATGCTCCTGTTGGGGCGGGTTTTAAAAGTGATACTTTCTTAGGTGAGATCAGAACAGGTGAAAAACTGCTTCGTTTAGTATGCAGAGATCACCAATTTGAAGATGGTGATATGGTTCGCATCTGGCAAGATGATAAAATACTGGTGGATAAAATTTATCTAAGAAATGTATATCAAGGCGTAAGCATACCTCTTAAAGACGGTTTTAATAAATTAGAAATCGAAGCGCTAAATCAAGGAACTTCAGGTCCTAATACAGCCGAATTCAAAGTAATGGATTCCAAAGGAAAAGTTATCCAACAAAACATATGGAATCTGGCCGCCGGAGTAAAAGCAACCTTGATCATTTTAAAGAATGAGTAATGGTTTCTTTAGTGAAAACGCAAGTGAATAGCTGTGTTAAAGATTTCTGATGACCTAAATCATGCTAACTTCAATAGTAGGAACCTGAAAAAAGAGAACGTTTATGGAGTTGTTATCCGCTCTGTAATTTCTAGAACACTTTCCCCTTTTAAATCTTCTACTGTAAAATCTCCTATTCGCACACGGGCTAATCGCAATACAGGAAAACCTACTGCCGCACACATTTTACGTACCTGTCTAAATTTACCTTCTTTTAAAGTGACAGACACCCAGCTGGTCGGGCCATGTCGGTCATCTCTTACTCGTTGAAGTGTTTGCGGTAATACCGGTAGCTGTTCTAGAATACGAGCTTGACACTCTTTAGTTAAATAGTTACTACCGTTGATGCTGATCTCAATACCCGAAGTCATTTTTTCAGCAGCTTCTGAAGTTATAATGCCATCTACTTGAGCATAATATTCCTTTTCTATCTTTCCCTTTTTATTAATAATGTTGCTGAGTTGGCCGTCTGTGGTAATCATTAATAATCCTTCGCTAGTTTCGTCCAATCTCCCTACAGACATGCATTCTGATGGGAAGTCGTAAAGATCTCCAAGAAAGTTTTTGTTTTTTTGATGCCGGTCGTTCGTCATAAACTGACTTAGCATCTTATAAGGTTTATAGATTAAGAAGTGGCGGTGATCCATCCAGCAAAGTTCATGAAATCAAATAGAAAAGCCGAAGGATTCTTTAAAATAAATCTCGCATAATATTTGGCGGAATTGCAAGCTCTTGTTCTCTCATGTTTATAGGGATTCGGACTAGTTTTAATAGCTTTAATCCGGATGTGGTGATCACTTCACGCAGTTCTTCTATTTTGGTGTTGGTCAGTTGAATACTTAAAATAGAGGGCTTCTCTACTGTAATGTAATGCGGAACCAAGGAAAGCAATTGTTTTCTTTTGGTTTTACACAAACGTTCTAACTTTACGTCTAGGTAGCTAGAGCCTAAGTTTAGCTTTAAAGCCATCCACAATTTTGTAAAAATAGGGGTACTCACCTTTTTTTCCATAATCGCATAATATTGTTGTACTAAGTTTTTCATAATTAATTTTTTAGCTGTTGAGCAAATCATTTATTTTAAAATCCATTACTGTTTTAGTCAAATAAGCATGATAAGCGCTAGGTATGTCATGTGTCCATTCTTGTTAATTAAGTCTTATCAACATCCGGTCTATTTTGAGAAATTAATTCCACGACTAATATTGTCCCAAAAGCTGCCTCAATAGGATTAAAGCTTATTAAAGAGGTACATGCAATTCCTCATCAATTAGGGTGAAAGACCTGTTTAAAAGACTTCTTTTTAAATTTCATCAAAAGGAGGAAACAACAAGCGATTTGTATCGCTAGAATGATATAAATAAAAACGCTACTATTGTCGTTATGTTGTGGGTGTCATATCCACGCAGCAACCCATAGAGAACTAAAACACCATATTGGTCTGACGGTGCATTCTTCTTAGTTGAACGCTTGAAAAGCCTTGTTTGCCAGTTACTATCCCATATAGAATATTCGAGACTATTCCTAAATACAGGAGTATTATTACTGTCGTCTTTGGAACATCACCAACAAAATAGACGAGTGTTAAATTGGTAGGTGCTAAGGGCAGTTTAAATATGATCAATGCTTATAGAATAAGCATAAGTTCTTTTATTTTGAATGCTCAAATCTATTGCGTTTTTCCAAGGATCATTTGTGTGGACTCCTAATGTTGTCCTTTTATTTTATGAAAAATACACAATGAATAAACAAGAGCTTGTTATTACCCCATTTAGCGAAAGCTTAACGAGTATCATCATCTTTTATATAACAAGTGGCAGAGGTGCTAGAAATAAGTTACTACGTCGCTTATAGGCGCATTCATGGCATTTTCAAACACCAACTCAAACAATCTACTTTATTGACCAATCCTTCCACTAAAGTAAGAGTTCGATTTTTTAATAAAATGGGACAAAAAATAAACGCTCTAAAACAATCTCTTGAGCGTTATGAACTATTTGATTTTTAAAACAATAGAGACTCAATCAAATAAATCTAAATTGTAATAGGTGTTATGAGAAGTAGTATCCTTGGATGGAACCTGCTATGTGTACTTGTTTTATGTATGTATAAAAATAGACCGACAGACGAATAGCTGTTATTAGTAAACTCAGATAAAATTAAGTTTTATAAAACCAGGAAAGCACTATTTATAATTCTACAGACCCTTTCCCTTCACGTAAAAGAACAGGCTCGTCACCTGTAAGATCTATAACTGTAGAGCCTATGTTCCCTCCGTAACCGCCGTCTATGACATAATCCACTAGTTTGTCCCATTTTTCGGCTATAAGACTTGGATCTGTTGTGTATTCTATAACTTCATCATCATCTTTAATAGAAGTAGAGATGATTGGATTTCCTAATAGTCTTACTAACTCTGTAGCAATTTTATTATCGGGCACACGTATTCCTACTGTTTTCTTTTTCTTAAAAACGGCAGGTAAATTATTATTCCCTGGTAAAATAAAGGTATAAGGGCCAGGTAAATTACGCTTGAGAATTTTAAAAGTATGGGAATCAATTTGACTGGTGTAATCGCTTAGATTACTCAAGTCTTCACAGATAAAAGAAAAGTTAGCCTTTTCTAGTTTGACTCCTTTGATTCGCGCTATTTTTTCTAGTGCCGTTTTATTGGTAATATCACAACCCAAACCATAGACAGTATCAGTAGGATAAATGACTAAAGCACCAGCTCGCATAGCATCTGCGATACGTTTTAAGTCCTTTTGATTTGGATTATCGTCATATATTTTAATCAATTGTGCCATATTAATATTGCGGATTAAAAAGTGATTTGATAGGAATCCATAGAAAGGCTAAAGCGATAATAGCTAGGAGAATGCGCATCCAAAACTTCAAATTGCTATCGCCTGAATTGGGTACTACATCATATTTATATTTACCGTTGTGATCTATTTTTATAGAAATAGAATTTTTAGGGGAGTCAGGGTTTGCTTTCTGATTCTTTAGAAATATCATCCATCCCAACACAAAAAGCCCAGAAACAATAACTATTGTTAAGGTACTTTGCAGGCTGTATTGCAGTAATTGCTGTGTTGTAAGTAGGCTATGATTCAAATTCATATTTTATATAGGTTAAATTTAATCAATAAAATTCATTAATAAGCAGGTTCGACTGTGCTTTATGTTTTTAAAAGGCTTTTACAGAGCCCTGATGTTAGATATTCTGTTTCTTGTTTACCAACGCTGTTGCCCTTATATTTTTGATGTTACCGTTTCTGTTTCTATTTTTTCAGGGTGCTTTATTTGTTCCGCTTTCGCGAAAGCGTGCTAAAAATAACTCTTGGATCATTTAGTGTCAACTGGAGCACGCCATTTATGGAATTACAGCCAGCTCATCAATTTTTTAATTCTACTCAACTTAGCAGTGTAGGGGGCATATCTAACGGGTAAATCGATCCAAGTACCTCGATGTACCACACTTTTATAATGAGAAAATACTTCAAAAGTTTTCTTGCCGTGATAAGAGCCTATACCGCTGCTACCGACGCCACCAAAGGGAAGCCTATCATTGATAACCTGAACAATACTATCGTTGATAACACCACCGCCAAAAGCAAATCGCTTGATGAACCACATTTCAAATTTAGAATCACCAGTAAAGCAATAAGCGCCCAATGGTTTTTCAAAACTATCGATCCAATGTTCCAGATCTTCTTTTGTGGTATAGGTGATCACGGGCAGTAGAGGTCCAAATATCTCCTTCTCCATTATTTTAGCATCTTTAGATGGTTCATCCACAAGTGTCGGTGCAATGTACAGCGCATCTCTATCGTGGTCGCCACCTTCCAGAAGTGTTGCTCCTTCCAGCAGGCTCATAAGTGCATCAAAATGATTCTCTCTAATTATTCTAGGAAAATCTGCCGATTCCTTTACGTTCGCACCGAAGAATTCGTGTATTTGCTTTTTGATTTCAGTAACCAATTGATCTTTAATACTTTTGTGTACCAACAAGTAATCTGGTGCAATGCAGGTCTGACCTGCATTGAGAAACTTAGACCAGACAATACGTTTTGCAGCTACTTTGATATGGGCAGTTTCATGCACCACACATGGGTTTTTACCACCTAATTCCAAGGTTACTGGAGTAAGATGTTTTGCTGCTGCTTGATAAATTAGTTGACCTACTGCCGTACTCCCGGTAAAGAAGATATAATTCCAAGGCAAGGCAGTGAGTTCTTGCGCCACTTCTGAATCTCCTAAAACGACAGAAACATGTGCCTCATCAAAGGCTTCTTCTATAATTTCTTGTAATAATTTACTCGTGGCTTTGGAGAATTCGCTAGGTTTTAAAACCACTGTATTTCCTGCGGCTACGGCACCAATTAATGGAGCCAGCGCAAGCTGAAAAGGATAGTTCCAAGGAGATATAATCAATGTATTTCCATAAGGTTCTGGGTATCTTCTTGCCTTAGAGGGAAAGTTTAGTATAGACGCCCTAACTATTTTAGGTTGAGACCATTTACTTGTGCTTAAAATGTATTTTTTAAGCTCCCTAATGATGGCGTTATACTCCGTAAGAAATGATTCAAACTCGCTCTTACCTAGATCATCTGCGAGTGCTTTGTAAACCTGTTGTTCTCGACTTTCAATCGCCTTTTTAAGACGTTGAAGACTTTTAACTCTGTATGTTAGCTCTTGTGTCTTACGCGTCTTAAAAAAATCTTGTTGAGTTTTATGGAGCTGTTCTACATTCATCGTGATAATAAGATGTTAGTAAAAAGGGAGGTCGCTTTTAAGTTATGGTTTTCTAACTTTTGGTCTTGAAGCCAGGTCAGGAAATTATGGATACCGTCAGAGTTCATTTGACCCCAGTGTTGCTTGTCTCCCAAAACAGAACAAGTCAGTATGATAGACTTCTGTAGATCCATATTTTTATCTTTTTCTGGAACCAGAGCCTTTAAGATTTCAGCAGCCTTCTCTGGATGTTCTTGGGCATAGAAAAAACCTTTTTTAGTAGCATTTAAAAATGATTTTAATGCGACTTCTTTGTTTGAAACCGTATGTTCAGAGCAACTTATCACAGGAGAATACGAATATGGAATGCCGTAATCCTTCAGTTGGAACAATATCAACTCCGTATTCTGTTGTGCTGCCTGAACACCTTCCCAATTGGTAAAGATCCAAGTAGCTTGAACTTGATCTTTTTCTATGGTTTCCCAAATACCTAATTTATCAGGGTAGACGCATTCTATAATTCCTTTTCCTCCATCATTTTTGATCATTTGCTTCACTATAGCATCTTCATAACGAGCCTTATAAGAAGCATAAGTGGTATGATCTAAATCTTTAGGGGAGCTAATGCCTATACCAGATTTACAAGCTATCGCACTGAGATCTTCTTGAAACAGAGCTGCAATCGCAACTAAATCAAAAGCTTTTGATTTAGTTTGATAACTCATCACGCTCTCCAGCGGACATAAAGCCATATCTACTTGGCCTAGTTCTACTTTCTTTGCAGGGGTAAGCTGGTAATTATCCTGAGAAGGATCGATAATTTCTACAGCTACCTCTTCTTTTGTATAGTAGCCTAATTCTTGAGCTATAAAAAACCCAATGTGATTTGCATTAGGTGTCCAGTCCAGAGCGATTTTTAACGATGTCATCGATTGTTTTTAAATTCAAAACAATTTACATCATAGAATAATAAGTTATGTGAAGGAGTTTGTAAAGTTTAGTTTAAAGTGCTATCAATCCCCGACAGCGGCCTTCCACAAAGCATCTTTTTCATTTACAGGAGCGACGATTTTCACAGGTTCTTTTTTCACTGGATGTATGAATTCTAAGGTTCTCGCATGAAGATGAATACTGCCGTCTTTGTTACTGCGTTTGGCGCCGTATTTTAAATCTCCTTTGATCACACAGCCTATTTTACTCAGTTGTGATCTGATCTGGTGGTGTCTTCCTGTTTCTAATTTAACTTCTAAAAGTGTGTAACGATCCAGTTCTTTAATAACCGAGTAGGAGAGTGCTGCTTTTTTAGAGTTAGGCACCTCATGATCATGTGCGTAGCTTTTATTTTGCTTTGGATTACGGACCAAGTAATGTTCCAAACGGTCTTTTTTCTTAGGTACATTTCCTTCTACAATTGCCCAATAGGTTTTATCTGTTTCATGAGCAGCAAAAAGTTTGTTCATCCTTGGCAATGCTTTTGAGGTGCGAGCAAAGATCACGACACCACTTGTAGGACGGTCTAATCTATGTACAACACCTAAAAAGACAGCACCAGGTTTATCGTATTTCTTAGCGATATAATCTTTGATTAAATCAGGAAGAATCTCATCTCCGGTTTTATCACCTTGTACAAGATCCCCAGACTGCTTATTAATAGCAATAAGGTGGTTGTCTTCAAAAAGGATGCGGTGGTTGATGGACATAGGTGATAAACTTGTGGTAAAGGTACTACTTGTAGTGCTCAATTCCCTATGTTTTTGGAATGGACAGACCTAATCTTGTTCTGTTTGAAATGCCGACACTTTACCTGTTGGAATTATTGTAAAAATCAGATCAAACGTTCTTTAAAAGCCAAAAATTTAGAGTGCAAAGGAATATCTTTTTTATGGGAGGTATCTTTGTATTCATGGTTAAAGAATTCATAGAAAGAACCCTTAGAAGCAATAAACGCATGAAAAAGTTAAGCCCCTATTTGCAAAAGCAAATAGGGGCTTAACCAACTCTTCGTCATACTAAAGACTATTCAACTACTTCGATAAACTCAGAACGATCTAATAGATCAATACTGATTATAGATGATCAAAGGAGTACATCAATTCTTTTTTAAATTAAAACAAGCCTTCATTTTTATTAGAAAAATAATTGAAATCGTGATTGTTTTCAATCTTCAATAAAGTTTCATAAATCATTTTGATGACGTTTTCTACATCATCTCTATGTACCATTTCCACGGTAGTATGCATATAACGCAAAGGAAGCGATATCAAGGCACTTGGAACGCCGCCATTAGAATAAGCAAATGCATCTGTATCTGTTCCTGTAGAACGAGACGTAGCTCTTTTTTGATAAGGAATCTTTTTCTCATCTGCAGCATCCATGATCAGGTTGCGCAAGTTGTTTTGAATCGCTGGCGCATAAGCGAGGACAGGGCCTTTTCCTATGGCTGCATCTCCATTAGATTTCTTTTCGATCATTGGAGTAGTGGTGTCGTGAGTTACATCTGTAACGATCGCCACGTTAGGTTTTATGGTTTGCGTGATCATTTCTGCTCCTCGCAGGCCTATTTCTTCTTGAACAGAATTAGTTATATAAAGGCCGAAATCCAATTCTTGCTTATTTTCCTTCAGTAATCGCGCTACTTCAGCAATCATGAAGCCGCCCATGCGGTTGTCTAGTGCACGACATACAAATTTATTTTTGTTCAAAACAAAAAACTCATCTGGATAAGTAATTACACATCCCACATCAACTCCTAGCGCTAGCACTTCGTCCTTAGTCTCACAGCCACAATCTATAAAAATATTGTCTGGTTTAGGAGCCTCTTCTTTTGACTTATCTCTTGTGTGAATCGCTGGCCAGCCGAATACTCCTGTCACGACTCCCTTCTTGGTATGAATGTTTACTTTTTTAGAAGGAGCAATTTGATGGTCAGAGCCCCCGTTGCGTACTACATAAACAAGGCCATCGTCAGTAATGTAATTCACATACCACGAGATCTCATCTGCATGTCCTTCTATAACAACTTTAAATTTGGCATCTGGATTGATAACTCCTACTGCTGTACCGTAATTATCTGTGATAAAGCTGTCTACATAAGGTTTTAGGTAGTCCATCCATACCTTTTGGCCGTTCCATTCATAACCAGTAGGAGAGGCGGTATTTAGGTATTTTTCCAGAAAGTCGAGTGATTTTTTATTTAAAATGCTTTTGTCAGCCATGTGATAAATTTTAGAGCGTGAAGATAATAATATGGTCGCAAAAACGCTTGTATTCTATTGGGTTTCTTATTTTTGGAACACTTTTAGAGCATACTTGTTTATGATAAAGAATTTAATTTTTTTACTAGTGGCTTTTGGTGGTCTCGCTTTCGCGAAAGCGCAAGAAACACCAACACCTAAACCTGTTTCAAAGGACTCGATAGTAAAGTCAGTAGAGCAATATTTCTATGTAGACGGCGACTCATTGAGTGCTATAGAACTGGATAAGGTACTTTTGATACAAGACTTAAACTTTGACAGCAGGTACGAACGCATTCGTTATTTAATCTTAAAACGTAAGGTGGAAAAAGTATGGCCTTATGCAAAACTGGCGGCCGAACGTTTAACCGTACTCGATAAACGACTGGCTTCTTTAGAAACTACCAACCAAAAGAAGAAATATTCTAAGATGGTTGAGGACTATATCGAAGACGAATTCAAAGAAAAACTTAAAAAATTTTCCAAATCTGAAGGACAAATACTCATTAAGCTCATTCACCGGCAGACTGGAAACACAGCATATGACTTATTAAAGCGCTTAAGAAGTGGATGGAGTGCTTTCTGGTTTGATAAAACAGCCAGTGTTTTTGATATGTCTCTAAAAGAAGAGTACCGACCAGAAACCGTTGTGGATGATTTTTACGTGGAAGACATTCTTCTCAACAGCATTATTGATGACAAGTTAGAAGATCAAAAACCAGCTATTGAGTTTGATTATTTTGCTGCTCGAGCCCATTGGAAAACGTATGAAAAAGAACTTCCAGCAAATTATGACAGCATCCAACTCGCTGCAAGAGCAAAACGCATACAGGAATACAACGAGAAAAAAGCACGTAAAGCCAAGCGTAAAAATTAATTTTTTTCCAGTTTCTAGAGTTAAGATGTTCTAGGTACTCCAAACCTGCAGCAGCTTCAAAAGGACCATTAGAATACATGAGAAACGGTATAATAGAAAATGTCTATAGTGAGTTTTTTAATTATTTAATATATTGTTAATCAATTATCTATAAGGTTTAAGTAAACAAATAATTGATGTCTTTAAATAGGCTTAAACGTTCTCATTTCATCCTTCCATCAGTACACAGCACACCCTGTAATTACATTAAAATCTGTTTAAATTGTTGTACGATGGATTAGAAATTAGTGTTCCTACTTGCGATTTGATCAATTCATACAACTTTTATGTACAGCTGAAATAAGGAGTTCTAAAAAAAGTAAATATTTTTACTGTTGCGCTTTCTTAATCTTATAGCAGCCCTTACATTTGTTATTTAAAATAATTCTAAATAATAAATTATAATGGGTAGAAAAACTTCTCAAAAAATGCGCGAGTTGCACAGGTATCTGGGCTTTTTCCTTGCAGGTATCATGGCTGTTTATGCGATTAGTGGTATTGCTTTAATCTTTAGAGATACAGACTTATTAAAGCAAGAGGTCAGCATTGAACAAATAGTACAACCACAACTGTCCATAAGCGAAATTGGCCCAGCGCTTAAAATAAAGAAACTGGAAGTAGACAGAAATGAGGCTGGGACTTACTATTTTGAAAATGGCACCTACAACAGTCTTACCGGAGAGGCGCAATTCACTAAAATGGAATTGCCTTACCTATTAGATAAGCTCACTCACTTCCACAAAGCAAAAACAGGGCAGCCCTTGTTCTTTTTAAACATCTTCTTTGGTGTGGGTTTGCTATTCTTTGTCATATCGGCATTCTGGATGTTTATGCCTGGCACAAAAATTTTTCAAAAAGGAATCCTTTTTACTGCTGCTGGATTGATCTTAACATTGATCTTGCTATTTGTGTAGTTGTTACTGCTCAACTAGATTTCATTGTAAATAAAAAATCCTCCAAATAGACACTTGATCTATTTGGAGGATTTTTTTCTAAAACCTAGTGATATCAAGCCCTTTTAAGCTGTATGATACCTACAGCGTTCAGTAATCTAATAATAAGGTAGGTGATGTCTATTTCGTACCATTTCACACCAAAGTTGGCGCGATTAGCGTATTTGTGGTGGTTGTTGTGATAACCTTCTCCCATCATTAAGAAATCAAATCTAAACAAGTTCTTACTGGTATTTTTCATTTGGTAATTCACATAACCATAGATATGACCGAACCAGTTGATGATTACCCCATGAATAGGAGCCATCATAAGGGTGACTGGTAATAATATCCATTGCCACCAAGCGGTTGCGAAGAAAGCAAAGAACAATACATACAACGTAATCCATAAAAGTCTAGAGAAACGGGAGCTAGCAAATTTGTCAAAAGCTTTCCATTGAGGTACATTTTTAGTAAAACGTGGCTCTACTGCTATGCGATCTAGATTAATGTCTTGATAGATGGTTTTAGTTTTCCACATCATAGCAAACATATTGTCATCAAATTTTGGGGAATGTGGATCTTTTTCTGTGTCGGTAAAAGCGTGATGCATTCTATGCATGATGCCGTAACCGTAGGCACTGAGATAACTAGAACCTTGGAAGATCCATGTGAGTACAAAAGTAATGCGTTCCATTGTTTTAGACATCGTAAACACTTGGTGCGCTGCATAACGATGTAAAAAGAAGGATTGAAAGAAGAGTCCACCGTACCAAAGTGCTACAACTAAAAGTATAACAGCCATAAGTCTTTTTTTTACAAAGGTAGGAGCAGTACAGGTGTAAAACTATGAACCTAGATCAAGAAATTCGCTTTCTGATTCGGCTCAATGCTTGTGCGGTAACCCCTATATAAGAGCTGATATATTTCAACGGCATGACACGTATCAATTGAGGTCTTTCTTTAAATAACTTCACGTACCTCTCTTCAGCATTGAGATTCAAGAGATTCTGTTCGCGTTTAGATTTTATTAGAAAAAGGCGCTCTGCAGTTAATCGGCCTATAAGATTCCCGATTTGTGTCTTTTTGTATACTTCTTGTAGGTCGTCATAAGTAATGCTGAGCAAACTGGTTTTAGTCAGCGTTTGTAATTGATACAACGAAGGCTGTCTGGTTAAAAAAGAGTCGTAGGCACTTATGAACTGGTTTTCAAAACTAAAGCCAAAAGTGATGTCTTTTTCATCGTCCTCTTTAGGGATAAACAAGCGTACGATACCAGATTCTATAAATGAGATTTGATTTTCTACCTCACCTAATTTTAAAAAAACTTCTTTTTTAGGAATCACTCGTTGGGTTAATTTTGAGGTAAAGAATTCCCAGTCTTCCTTAGAGATGAGAGCAATACTTTCTAAATATTCTTTAATTTGTTCCATTGAGGTCGAGCCTACTGATTCCGTTTCAAAGATAGGTGCATAGAAATGAATTCATAGAACGCAGCTTCCTAATTAAAAGGTAATTTATTTAGAAAACATAGCGCACGAACCTATTTGATGGAGGATTGAAATGTTCGGTAGAATAGAGAAGAGATACCAACAAAGACCGTCTCAACCTTTACTTTTTTTTTAGCTACACATAAGGATACCATCCAGTTGATCGCTTGTCTATTGCATCATTTTATCCCTGCAACGCCATAGTTGCTTTACAATTAGGACAAATAATTTTATTGCCCTTCATTAAATCTTGAGTAAGAAACGGGATCGCAGTTCCACAATCAGGACAAGGGAGGCTGGAGGTTTTCCTCTTTTTAATTTTAGTAAACTTCTTGAATAAATCCATTTTCTCTTGATTCATGTCTGTTTTTTCTGTCATTCCTATTTTTACATCACAGTTGGAACAGCTAAAGCTTTTCCCTTTTAGAAATTCTTCTGTGTTTATAGAAATCAGCGTTTGGCAATTGGGGCAAGGGATGTTATCAGACATTGGAGTGGTGTGGATGAAATGCATCACAAATATAAGCTGAAGCACCACTCCTAAAACAGAATAATAATAAAGTCCTGATAGGTTGTTCTACAGATGTATTATTTTTATTCTTTCTAGTACCAAGTGCTTTTAGCGGATTTACCACATCATAAAAAACAAATGACCATGACCATCATCAACATTCAACCTTTAGGATTTCCATGGAAAACACAAGATCCTTTTTTGTTCTGTGCCTATCATCGAGATTTATATCCAGCTGGGGATAAGCATTTAGGAATTCCTGATGTTCAAAAAGCGGGTAGGAATATAGGTCAGGATTTTATGATCAAAGATGGTTTTAGAATGTACCACGGTAGTCACGTCCCTGGTTTCCCATACCATCCGCACCGCGGATTTGAAACCATTACCATTAATAAAGAAGGAATTGTAGATCATTCGGACTCTTTGGGTGGTGCAGGTCGTTTTGGCGCTGGAGATGTGCAATGGATGACCGCTGGAAAAGGCATTTTACACAGTGAGATGTTTCCGATGTTGCACGATCATAAGGAAAATACGCTAGAAATATTTCAGGTATGGCTCAATCTGCCAAAAGTGAGTAAAATGGTACCGCCGCATTTTAAAATGTTGTGGAATGAAGAAGTGCCTGTGATTCATCAAAAAGATCAAAACGGTCGTTCTACCGCAGTAGATCTTATTGCTGGAAATTTAAACGAAGTTCATTCCTTGGATCCGACGCCAGATTCTTGGGCAGCAAATGCCGATAATGAAGTGCTGGTTGCTACTATAAAAATGGAAGCTGGTGCTACTTATATATTACCAAAAGCCCAAAGCAGTGAAGCTAAAAGGAATCTCTATTTCTATAGAGGTACGCAACTAGAAATAGCAGGTAAAACAGTAGCTGAAAATCATTCTATTGAGGTTGTTGCAACTGAAGATTTAGAGATCAAAAATATTGGAGCAGATGCTTTTCTTCTCGTTTTACAAGGCAAGCCTATTAAGGAGCCCGTGGCACAACACGGACCATTTGTGATGAACACACAGGAAGAAATTAGGGAAGCCTTTGCAGACTACCGAGAAACCCAGTTCGGTGGCTGGCCGTGGCCAGAACAAGAGCAAGTTCACGAGCGCAATAAAGGCAGGTTTGCTTTGCACAGTGATGGCAGAGTGGAAGAGAAAGGGATATGAATTCTTAATAATGATTAACCTCCAATGAATACCGATTTTCAATTGGTCAATTCTAAAGTATTGTGTGGTGGCTTAGCGCAATGACTAGTTGAATACTAAATGGATCTCGTTGAGCAGGTAGCATATTTGAGTGCAGGCAAGGTCAATACCTATGAGTGTGCCTCGATCTGTTATTATAAACACAGGTTTATGAATGTCGCTCCAACGGGCATCTTCATTATGAAAAGCTACATGAGTAAGAAGTAAGGGAAGCTCTGTAAGACTTGGTGGAGCACTAAACATATTTCAACCTAGCATTTCACAATCCTCTTCCAATCAAACTCTACGAATACAATATCAAAAACACACCGATCATTATTCCAGCTAGGGGGATTAGTTTTTTGCGTTTATTTTTCTCTTTAAAGAGCAAACCGCCTAGAACTACCGCAATGATGATCTGGCTTCTTTTTATAGCACTGAGCAGCATGATTAAGGCTTCTGGATCTTGTAGGGCTTTAAAATAGAAATAATCGGCGGTTTGTAATAGGATGCCGACTGCTGGAATAGACCATCGGAATTTAAAATCCCTGCGTTTTTGAGCGTACGGAAACCAAGTAATAGAAAGGATCAATATTAAAATCAAAATCGTGTACAAACAAAACCAAAATTGCAAGGTCTGTGGGTTGAGTAGTAAGGTCTGAACTAAAAATTTATCGTACAAACCACTGGAAGCACCTAAAAAGGTAGCGGCGATAATTGCAAAAATCCATTTGTTACTTTTAAAATGAATGCCTTCTTTTTTGCCGATTTTAGAATACAGCAGCACCGACAATATGATCATAAAAAACCCCATCCATTGATAGGTGTTAGGAGCCTCATTATAAATAAAAATGGCTCCAATAAAGGTGAAAAATGGCCCAGCAGATCTTATAGGAGTAACAATAGTCAGCGGTAAATGCTTTAATGCTTGATAAGCCAGTATCCAAGAAGCCGCCATAATCATGGATTTGATAAAAATAAACCCGTGTGTAGACCAAGAAATAGGTTCTATATAAAAGCCTATTTCTTTAGTGGTTGTCGGATAAAAAACAGATCCCAAATAAAAAGGCAGAATCACCAAGAAACCCGCTATCAAGGTACCTAACAGGACAGGGAACACCTCGTTGCCTTGTACAGCATGCTTCTTACATAAGTTGTGTAATCCTAAAAATAAAGCTGCCAAAAGGCCTAAATACATCCACATGCCGCGAAGATAGTTTTTTGGTCAGATGAAGCAAGCTTTTGAGTTTAGATAGGTTTTGTTGATTGCCTATGTTACTGACATAACAAAGAATCAAAATACCGGAATACGATAACTGTTGTCCTGGTATTGTTTTTATCTTTTCAGTTTGTATACACAACTTTATATTTTTAAGATGAGGTAAAGCAGACAACAACTTATATTTGCGAGCGCATTAACAACGTTTGTTAAGCAGTCAAATCTTCTCATTACACTTTTGTAGTTGAGATTTATAATATTGTATATTACCCAAATCTGTTCGTATTACTATGCTTTGTTAACGAATGGCTTTATTAAACTCCAACATAGCTTTAATCAAGTACCAAAATTTAATAAATGAAATTTGCAATCTTATCAGCCAGTCCAAATCTCTATTCTACTAAAAGAATTATCGAGGCAGGTAAAAAGAAAGGTCATGAAATGATCATTATAGATCACACCAAATGTGATCTTGTTATTGAAAAAAAGAAACCCATTGTTATTTATAAAGACGAAGAGATACGAGACCTTGATGGAGTTATCCCCCGTATAGGTGCTTCGGTAACCTTTTTTGGTACCGCTGTGGTGCGACAGTTTGAAATGATGAAAATATTCACCGCTACAGAGTCACAAGCCTTAGTGCGTTCTAGAGATAAGTTGAGAAGTCTTCAAATATTAGCTCGTGCAGGTCTTGATTTACCAAAAACGGTATTTAGTAATTACTCTAAAAACGTAAGTAATGTAGTTGAGAAGGTAGGTGGCGCCCCCTTAGTTATTAAATTGTTAGAAGGAACTCAGGGGTTAGGTGTGGTCTTAGCAGATAATAAAAACTCAGCAGAATCTATCCTAGAAGCTTTTAACGGTTTACAAGCCCGTGTGATTGTACAAGAATTTATTAAAGAGGCAAAAGGTGCCGACATACGTGCTTTTATAGTTGATGGTGTAGTAGTAGGAGCGATGAAAAGACAAGGAAAGGAAGGAGAGTTCAGGTCTAATTTACACAGAGGTGGAACAGCAGATATTATTGAATTAACTGACGAAGAAGAAAATGCGGCTTTAAAAGCAGCTAAAGTAATGGGATTAGGTATTGCAGGTGTAGATATGTTGCAGTCGGCAAGAGGTCCTTTAATTTTAGAAGTAAACTCTTCTCCTGGGCTAGAAGGTATTGAGACAGCAACAGGTAAAGACATAGCTTCCCAAATCATCAAATATGTAGAGAGAAATGCCTAACAGTAGTAATATCGAAGTTTTAGGAAAAGTTATTTCAGAAGGGAAAGGAATTCAGATCAATCTCGACATTGCTAAACTTCATACGCGTACAAAAATAGAAGTCCCTATCATTATTGAGAGGGCAAAAGAACCTGGTCCTACTATTTTAATTACTGGAGGAATCCATGGTGACGAAATTAACGGAGTAGAAATTGTGAGACAACTGGTCGCTAATGGGTATCACAAGCCTCAAAAAGGCATGGTGATTTGTATTCCAGTAGTTAATATTTTTGGATTTTTAAATCAAACCCGTCAGTTTCCCGATGGTAGGGATTTAAACCGTGTTTTCCCTGGTTCTAAAAGAGGCTCTCTAGCCAGTATATTTGCTTATCACTTGATGAAAGAAATTGTCCCGCTGGCAGATTACTGTTTAGACTTTCATACGGGTGGTGCTGATCGTTTTAATGCCCCTCAAATACGAATTAATGAAGGAGACGAAGAAAGCTTAGAGTTGGCTAAAATCTTTGGAGCTCCGTTTATTATGAAATCTAAACGCAGAGAAAAATCGTATAGAGATTCTGTCATCAAACTAGGAAAAAAAGTTCTTTTATTTGAAGGTGGGAAATCTTTAGATATAGACAAATCAGTAACTAAAGTAGGTGTCAAAGGAGCTTTGAATTTGATGCATCATTTAGGGGTTAGGGACTTTTCAAAAGAACTGGCTTCCAAGGCAAAAGTTAGTGAGCCTATTGTTGTAGCAAGTTCTAAATGGATCAGAGCTAGTTATTCTGGCATGTTTCGCAGTAATGCAGTGTTGGGAAGGTTATATAACAAAGGGGATAAGCTAGGTAGTATTTCAGATCCTTTCGGCTTTTTTGAAAAAGACGTCAAAGCTCCTATAAAAGGCTATGTTTTTTGTATCAATAAAGCACCTATTGTCAATAAAGGGGATGCCGTTATCAATATGTCTGTAGAAAAGTAGGGGCGTACTTATAAGAGTTGCTCTATATATATTGAAGAGAAGATCTAATTTTTTGTCCTTGGCACTAGAACTCTTTTTAGCTTATTCCCGCATGTATTTTTTTGGATAACAAGTAGCATATCTGATGCCAACTAATTCTTAGAGTGTTATGTACTGTTTTTTTTTGCCTCGCTTTCGCGAAAGCGGAAGTAGTATAAACATTCTTAACAATAGCAATAGGTTACTGGTTGTTGCTCTCTATAGCGTGAACAGTGCTTTTAGTCCAATCGGTAAAACTCGAATTACTAGGCAGTTCAAATATTTCCAAATTAAAATAAGGTACTGCCGCAATCAGATGGTCAAATATATCGGCCATGATGTACTCATAATTTTGCCAGCGCTTATCACTACTAAAAGCATACATCTCTATAGGAATACCATGAGCAGTAGGGGCTAACTGTCGCACCATGATCATCATTTCCTTATTGGTACCCGAATGGTTCTCGATATAGGTCTCCATATACTTTCTAAACACGCCTATATTGGTAAGGTTTCTACCGTTTAACAACAATTCTTTATTGATGTTATTTTCTGCGTTATACGTGGTAATATCAGATTGGCGAGATTCTAAATAGGAAGAAATCAGCTGAATGTCTTTTAATTGTTCTACTTCATCTATGGTTAGATGTTTGATACTGTCTAATTTGATATTTAAAGCTCTTTTAATACGTCTGCCGTCTGATTCTTCCATACCACGCCAGTTTTTAAAAGAATCAGAAATAAGGGCATAGGTAGGTATGGTGGTAATGGTTTTATCAAAGTTTTGAACTTTAACTGTCGATAGGTTGATCTCGACCACATCACCATCAGCGCCGTATTTTTCAAAAGTGATCCAGTCACCTATGCGCACCATATCGTTTATAGACACCTGGATACTGGCTACAAAACCTAGAATGGTATCTTTAAACACTAAAATAATGATGGCTGAAGCCGCACCAATAGTCGTGATGAATTTAATAAACTCTATCCCTGTCATGATCGCAAAAGCAGAAAGTATCCCGAGCAACCAAGCAAAGATCATAATCACCTGTATGTAGCTGTCTATAGGCTTATCATTTAAGCGAGGTAAAGTTTTGAAGTAATCTTTAAGAGCATTTAAAAAGCTACGAGCTATCCATAAAATGAGCAGGATTGCAAATACCTTAAGACCTTTTTCCACTACAGCCTCAAGGTATGGGAAATCGACAAATACCTTAGGGTTAAATTCTAAGATCAACAGAAGCGGAATGATATGAGCTACATTTTGAGGTACCCTGTTTTTAACTAAAAAATTATCAAAAGCGGTTTTTGTTTTTTCGCTAAATTGAGTGAATAACTTGATGATCACTTTACTCGTGATAAAATCAATAATAAACGCTAAGACCAAGAGCACAAAGAGCAAGCTGATGAGGTTTGCATATTTGGCTGCTGTGTCTGACAATCCTGATGCTACTAAATAATCATATAACAGATGTTCTATTTTCATAAAAGTGGCCTTTGTTGGGAACTATTGGTGATGTAATTAGTGTTATTTTCTAGTTTGTAAAATTAGGTATCCTTATATAGAATTGACCCGGTTTAACAAGATTTATTTTTAAATTTATCAAGCAAGACAAAGAAGGTAGACCGCTTTATACTAAGAAAGTAGACCGTACAGATGTCGTTGGTATTCTTTATTATCAAAGAAATAAAGTAGCCTTTTTGCAAAGGATGTTGTCATGTGGATAAATGGTACTATCTTTGCAGCAATATTAGTATTAATAAAAAATAAATTACATTAAGATGAGTAAAGGAACAGTAAAATTTTTCAATGACACTAAAGGATTTGGATTTATCACAGAAGAAGGAGTTGAAAAAGACCATTTTGTACACATTTCAGGATTAATCGATGAGATTAGAGAAGGTGACGAAGTAGAATTTGATTTACAAGAAGGAAACAAAGGACCAAACGCAGTAAACGTAAAGGTTCTCTAATATATATTTATATATTTAGACAAAAGCCCCATCAATTTTGATGGGGCTTTTTTATGGTCTTTATTTAGAGGTATTGGAATCACAGGATTTTAAATTAGATCCAATAAATGCTGCATTACATCAATAAACTCTGTACGTAATGGCAGGTTATTCTTCCTCGGCAGTAGCGAGAACGTCTGCTAGTTCTAGATCTTTGTCCATAGTATGTACAACAGGTACTGAATTTTTAAGAGCGACAAATGATTTTAATTGCTCCATATCTTCCTCTTCACCAGAGAAATAAGGGAATACGTCCATAATAGGCGACTCAGCCACCGCTGGGATGGTGTATTCTCCCATCGTATCTTTCATAGTTAGGACTGTGTTTTCATAAGCTTCCTTGACATCATTAGCTTGAACTAATAAGTACATATTGGTCTTGCGTTCCTTACCGCTTTCTTCGTCAAAGGCAATTAAGGATACACGGGATTTGAACCAGCGATCTGTATTTTCAAACGGGTGGATCTCTGCATAATTGGCCACCTTGATATTGGTGATCTTAATTTCTTCGCTTTCTGGCAAATAAGCTGCCATTTCTTCAGTGATTCTACTTTCGGCTTCTGTATAAGAAATCGCATCCACCAGGAAGGGCTCTGTCTTTATTTTTTGTGTGCCAGAGGCTTCATCAAATTTTCTATATTTTACTTTGCACTCGTACCAAGTTGCACTCATATTTTTTGTTTTAAGGACGCCAAATATAGGCTGCTGCGCCAGCTCCAATCCTTAAAGACCAGAATAGATGTTCACAATTCCAAGGCGGCATTTATAGGGCTTTTAAAGTGAGGGAGTTAGCCGTTTTTTTTCTTTGATCAAATCAAGGCATATTGCGAAAGGGAGGTAGCAGTTGATTTGAACCCCGATTCAGGTCGGTGCTGTTATTATAATTTTTTCATCAAAATGATTTGAAACTACCCGTCGATTCCCGACAAACTCTCCAATGCATAAAATAACCGATTCTTAGCATTGTCCTGCGATCCAAATATGGATCTGTAGAGTTGGCCATTGGAGCTGATCAGGAGCCATTGTGGTGTGCCTTCAGCATGGAATTGCTCGTAGACTTTGTGGTGCTGGTCTATATAGATAGGGAAAGGGATCTGGCCACTAGTAAAAACACTTTTTATATTTTCTTTTGTGCCTTCTCTTGTTGGAAAATCCGCATGGATGGCGGCTACTTGTATACTAGGGTACTGACATTGGAATTCATAAGCGAGTGGCAGGGCACGCCCTGTACAACTTAGACAGCCATTATTATAAATAAGTAACAACAGTGCTTTGTCTTTATAGCGTTTTATCAAATCGACTTCTAGACGATCAAGATCTGTAACGGCTATGGATGCGATACCTGTGTTCATTAGATTAAAGTTGACCTTTTTTCTTGATTCTTATTTCCTTTCTGTCTTGCGTAACCGATTGCAACGGCATCCTTTTGTTTTTCTTTTTAAAACAAAAGATAAAGTGAAAAGCGGGACCCGTTAGGGAAACGCCCAAACCATTACAAACAACTTTTTTCACCTATTTAAAGGTATGTCGCATCTCATCGGTTGAAGAGGCTCCCAACAATTCATTGAATGTTTTTATGGTATTAAAGTCGGCAGTAATAGCCTTAGCAACCATAATACCAGAAACGCCAGTGGCTAGAATGTCTGTTACATCTTCTGTGGTAATCTTGCCAAAACCAATAAGAGGAGTCTCTGTGTTTAAATCCTCTGCTATAAGGATATAACCATTCTTACCTAAAGCTTTACTTGTGGTTTCTGAAGTTGTTTTAAAAGGCCCCAATCCTATATAATCTACTTCTTTAGTGAGCAAAGTCTTACATTCTTCTAAGCTATTTGCTGTAGCGCCTATAGTTTGCCAAGGGTGCAACTCTTCTCTAGCTAGAGTAGGGCAGGCATCATTTTGTTCTAGGTAAATACCGTCTGCTTTGACCTCATGGGCAATCTTATAAAAGGTCTTAATAACCAACCTGGTTTGAAAATGCGCTGTTATTTTTAATACTTCTTGAGCGAGTTTCAAATGATCTTTTCCATCAATATGCTCCAGGTCAAGTTGTACCAATTCGGCTCCAGAGCTGCAGGCTTTTTGGATGTTTTCTAAATGTGCGGCGCTAGTAGTTGCTTGTGAAAGGTAATGTAGCTTAGGGATCATAAGTTCTTATTTTATGCAATAGAATACATATGGATGTATGTATCTCCAAAAGTATCTATTTAAAATGGGATAGGAGTGCTATTGAAACTACAATTGAACGCAAGTAGTAACAATCTGTATTCGTTTGAATGTGATTTGTCCCTTCTTTACACCGCCTATAACGGCTTCTATCTCCTTATCTATTTTGCTCATATAATAATTATACAACGTGATTTTGAATGATTTTTTTGTTTACATTTCGTAAGAATAACAGGCTGAAAAAAAACGTTTTCTTTAAGTAATTTAAAGGCTGTTTATTCCTTAAATATGTAAAGATACTATAGCGATCTAGCGGGCGCAACCACGTGTAACTTCTTAAACTTAAGGGGTGCTAAAAGCCTATTGGACTTGAGGTGGTCAACATCCATGACACATATAATTAGAAATCTAAAAATTTAAAAATAATGAAAACAAAAGCAATAGTATTTTTATGTGCAGTAGGTATATTTTTCTCTTCTTTTAAAACAATAGATCAGGAATTAAAGACTGCTGTAGTAATTTATGACGGTTACGAATATGAAGAGTTTAATTTCAGTATTTCAGGTACTGAATACGGAGAAGACAGCTTCCTTTCTTTTACTGTAGTACCTGAGGAAATATTAAAATCTTTTGATTTAGAATCATACGACCTGATAGGAGAAAGTTTTAAAATTACTTATGAAGTTATTTCCAAAAAAACAGTAGATGGGGAGTTCTCTCTAGAGACTTACGTGTTAAAAACATTAAAAAAAGTAGAATAACAGTAAATCGGAACTGCTTGAAGTGGTCCCGTATTTTTATAAGATCTTATACTTATGGAATCAGATGACAGTACAATTGTCAAGTTTAAAAATAAAACAGTGAGCGTGAAAAGAAAAATCCTCTTTGTTTCCAAGTATGGAGAGACTTTGGATATTGCAAATGCGATACAATCAGAAGGCCATAGTATTAAGTTTTTTATACAAGAAAGAGGTTGTAAAGAAATTGGTTATGGCTTTTGTCCTAAAGTTACCGATTGGAAGAAACATACGGATTGGGCAGACTTAATTATTTTTGATTACACCGGTTATGGAGCCATTTGCGAAGAACTTAGAAATGCTGGAAAACTTGTTGTAGGTGGATCCATTTATACAGATTCATTAGAGTTAGACCGCAATTTTGGCCATCAACAATTGAAAGCTCATAAGATTAAAGTACTGCCATCTTATGAATTTACTAATTTTCAAGAGGCTATTGTATTTATTGAAAAACATCCAGATACTTATGTTATCAAACCTTCTGGTGAAACCCAAGAATTCAAGCAGTTGTTATTTGTAGGTAGTGATGATGAAGGATTAGATGTGATCCGAGTTTTAAAAGCTTATGAAAAATCATGGGGTAATAATTTTGGTGATTTTCAACTTCAAAAAAAGGTAAAAGGTGTAGAGATTTCTATAGCTTCCTTTTTTAACGGAAAGGAGTTCTTAAAACCTATCAATATCACTTTTGAACATAAGAAATTATTCCCTAAGGAATTAGGAGTTTCCACTGGGGAGATGGGAACCAGCATGTTTTGGACTAAAGATTCTCCCATATTTGATGCGACTCTAAAGAAATTTGAAGGCACCCTGGCCAAATCTAATTTTATAGGACATATAGACATCAATTGTATCGTCAACGGAAACGGTATTTATCCATTAGAATTTACCTCCAGATTTGGATACCCACAAATTCTAATCCAGCGGGCTGGAATTAATGAACCTTTAGGCGATTTCTTCTACCGATTGGCTTCTGGTCAGAAATTTGATATCAAAGTTAAAAAAGGATTTCAAGTAGGAGTTTTTATTGTGGTACCACCATTTCCCTATGAGGATAAGAAAACCTTTCAACTCTTTTCTAAAGATGCTGTAGTAATTCTTAAAAAGGAAGCCAAAGAGGGCATACATATAATGCACCTTAAAAAAGTAAATAATGAATGGCTTATTACTGGTGACACTGGAATAGCGCTTCTTATTAGTGGAACAGGGCTCACCATGAAAGATGCACAGCGGCATATGTACAACCGAGTACAAAACGTCATTGTCAATAATAGTTACTACCGCACCGATATTGGAGATCGCTGGCAAGAGGACTCCGACAAGTTATGGTCTTGGGGGCTGTTATAAACGACCGTATGATACTTAAAATTTTAAAAAACGAATCTAGTTTTATAGACCTATTGCCTTTAGAGTGGCAAGAAGGTATTCAATCGATTTGGAAAAAAAATAAAGAACATGCGCTTATATATGTACTGGAGCAGGATAACGAAATTTGTGCAGGAGGTATTGTTTTTTCTGCTTTAACACCAGAAATGGAGGTTTATAAAGAGGAGGCTCGTTATTGGTTCTTAAAAGGTTATTTGTACATAGGTTATGTATGGGTACCTGAAGATAAAAGAAATAAAAATTACGGGAGTCTATGGCTTAAAAACTTGTTATTAAGAGATCCCAAGCAGCATTATTGGCTGACCACAGAAGAGCAACAACTAAGATATTTTTATGAAAAAGCAGGTTTTACTTATGTCAAAACAATGAAGTATCAAGACCTGGAGGAAGAGCTGTTTGTTTACTAGAAATGGTATGGAACCTTTTGTAGTTGGTTAATTCTAATTTGCATCTTAATAGGTTATTTAGGAGAGGATTTGCATTATATCTGTGTATCAAGATTAAATGGCTTCTGGATACTATTCCCCTAATAACTTAATATTATAAATGAACCATAATGTATATTATGTCAAATAGAATTTATTAGAACTAACTAACTAACTATATAGAATCATTTACTTAGCCTCTTCTAGCATAGTTGCCTTTAGCTCCTCTCTGGATGCTATAAGGTCATCATGAAAACTGTTGACTATTTCTCCGTACCCATTGAGGTATAAAAATCGTAAAGAGGCTATTCTTGATTTGTGCTCTTCACTATTTAATAAATAATTGATACAATCATTCTCACATTTTAAGTCGGTAATTAAAGTGGTATACCAAGGTTGTGTTTCTTCTAGGTATTCCAGATTTGTAGTAAACTTATTATAAATGATTTGTTCCATATCATTTATATCCTTAAAATAAGATTTATAAATCCCGCTCAGGTTGATTAAATTTTCAGAGGCTTGAGAATTATGTAATACCGCATTATCTATCCAATTGCTGTTTTGCTTATCGAGACTTAAATCTTTAACATCAAACAATATGGTAGACAATATTCCTTTTTTATCTACGATAGTTTTATCGTACTCCCGCTCTAGAACTCTTAGATAGGTATTGTCCAAAGTATCTAATTCTTTTAGAAACTGATCCAAGTCATTAATATCTTTATCCAGTTGCGTCAAGACCTTTTCTTGTAATTGGACATTAGCTATTGCAATTTGTTCTTCTTTATTCCAGTTATTGATCCACAATGCTATCAGGATACCTGCTACCACGAGAATAATTTCTCCTGTTGCATACATCATATACTTGCGCAAACCGCTAGTATTCATATGCTTAAATCTTGCTTTATTAAAAAACCTCATAGTTGATTGGTTCCAAATTTTAGACTTACTCCTCTTCTACTTCCAGCCATTTTAATCGGCCTTCGTATTTCATAAAGGTACGGTGTGAACTGTTAATGCTTAACCTTACGTTGTTAGGTTGGTAAATTTGAAGTTCGACGTCCAGCGTTTCTGCATCATTTCTTGTGGTAAATTCATAAGACAGATAGCCTTTTTTCTCATTGATACTGCTCTTGATATTTTTTATATCGGCTATAAAGTTAAAACCTGTATCTGTGCCATAGCCTCCACTCATGCGGCGCTCTCCGTAAAATGGCAAGGCAAATTCGCTCTCTTGCTCTGCTACTTTCAGGATGTAATGATCGCCTTGTACATCGATGCGTGAAACGTTGTTACCAGTTCGTATCAATAGATCGTTGGCCACATTATTAAGAGCTTGAGTATTAAATGGAATCACAACATCTGCCTCAAATTTAAAGCCTTGCTGGCTCATTTGTTGTTGTAGGTCTACTAATTTACTTCGGTCATCCTCTGTAAAACTGGTTTTACAAGAGCTGAAAGTCAGTAACACTAGCAGGGATAAGGAATAGGTTATAGTTTTCATTTTGTTTCTTTTCATTATAAACACACAAATAATGCCGTAAGGCCAGAACTTGTTTTGCTTGTTGGGCTAAGCATAATCAGAGCGCGAAAGCAAATTTTTAATGATGCGATTTATCTTTCTTAAAGGTCCTGCATCCCACTTCTGTACTTTTATAAACTTGTACACAATATACTAAGAAAATCACCTTGAATTCAAGGGGGCATTAACGTTTTAAGGTCACATGTCCTGTAATGAGTTGCTCCTTATAGTATAACTTGTACCAGTAATCATTGCTAGGAAGGGGCTGATTGCGATACATTCCTGTCCACCCTTCTTCTAGGTCATTAATTTGTTGTAACAATTTTCCATACCTATCATAGAGTTCGAGTCTTGCGCCAGGAAATCGGTCAATACCATAAATTTTAAAGGTATCGTGAAATCCATCAGCATTAGGGGTGAAAAATTTAGGGATTCGTATCCGCAAAAACTCTTGTGTAATCACATCACAACCAAAACGGTCTCTAACTCTAGCAGTAACCTGTAAAAAAGTGCTGATATCAAACGTATTTCTAGTAGTCCATTGACTTCCATCAATACTGAACTGGTAATCACCTGGAGTTTGCAAATTGATCCTAAGCTCCTCTCCTATTAAATCAAGCGATGATATCACAGGAAGTTCAACCTCGCTGACTATAAAGTTGGCGATAGAAGAGCAACCAGCGTCATTGAAAACCTCACAGGTGTAGGTTCCTTCAGTTCCTACGCTAATGCTAGGTGTAGTTGCTCCAGTATTCCAAACATACCTCCCATTAGGAACTTGTGGATCCAACACTACCATATCAGTTGGACAGATGGTAAAATCGGCATTGTTGACTACTGGATTATTTTCTATGATATATACTACTGGAACTCTTGTAGGACGCACACAACCACTTAAGGGATCACGCGTTTCAACATAATAAGTTCCCGCTGATGTTGGGGTATATTCGGCTGAATTGCTGTTTATCAATGTACCCGCAGTAGCACTGTCGTACCAATAGGCTTCTAATCCTGGCGCAAGATCAACAATAAGATCTACTAGTTCGCCATCACAGGATACAAAAGGGTCGCTTCTAGGGACAGCCGGGCCAACGACTACTTCTCTAAATTCAAAAATTTCAGAAAAATTGACACATTGTGAATTATTGAGATTTATAGCGTCTTCAGCGACTTTAACTCTATAAAAAGTAGTAGTAGTTACAACCGGAGTGGTATAGGTAGCGGCATTGGCACCAGCGATATCCATAAAATTAATTCCATCACTACTAGTTTGCCACTGGTATGCTGGAGTGACAAAAACGTTTGTTGATGCTGCAGCATTTAAGACAATGGAGGTACCAGGGTCATTTTCACAAATGGAAGAAAAATTTGCGTTTGCTGAATTGAGAACTTCGGTAATATCTCCGCAGGCTTTAAATTCTATATCGTCTATAGCCAAATCATTCCCACAACCTCCTATACCTTCATTGATCATTTTTAAGATACAACCGTTTTGTCCAGGTGCTGTTGTAAACGTAAGTCCGTACTTCACCCATAAAGGTGTGGTATCAGAATTGCGCGGACTCATCACCCCATCAGAAAGTAAGTTGGTATCTGTACTGTCCCAAATTTCAAATCGTACTTGAATAGGAATTTCATTAGTCCCACAGGGATTATTAATGCTCAATACATTTATTACCCAAGAGCTGAATTCATAAGGTGTGTTCTCACAAAGTCCTAAAATCGGAGTTTGATAAAAAACCCCTGGATTAAAATCAGCATTAACGATCAGCATTTTTCCATTGGGATTCCCAGTATGGTCTGGTGCATTCCAGAAGCTTCCTAGTTGTTGCATATTACTTGAAATGGTGTATTCACCATCCTGAACCCCACTGTTTACATAAATATAACTGGTAACGCTAGCTGGTAAGGCGGGACCATTGGTAATTCCTTGACCAAAATCTTCTGTAAAGATCGCATCTCCACTTTGACCAGAGCAAAATCCTAATTGCGCTTTCGCGAAAGCGGAACATAAAAATACACAGAGAAAAAGGCTAAAAAATTTATTCATATTCGAAAAGTACTATGGTTTGCCTGTTTTCTATAAAATAAGGTGTTTAATTTTTAAAATTTTAACGATTACTTGATCATCAAGACATGGAGGATTAAGATCAGCCTTTAACCTAACGCTTATGATAATCCGCTTAAGGACAACTCTACTAGGAGTCGAAGACTTAGCAAATAGCTTCTGTATAGCTGGTATTTCTGTTTTGACCGGTACAACATTTCAATGGCGCTTTTGCGAAAGCAAAACATCCAAAAAAAACACAGGTTTTAAGGGTTAAAGTGTTATTCATTTGTGAATAAAAATACGATTTTTTTGTTTTTTATTAAAAATGAGCATCTTTTTTAAGCTTTTAACGATTAACGGAATTGTAAAACATCGACGAACAACATAATTAACGGCTTTTTTAATTAATTATTAGTTAATATGAAGTACAGCTCTCCCTATTGTCTTATTCCAGGTATTGGGACATTTTTAAAAGTTTATTTGCCCCTTTTATGAAGGCTATTATTTAAATGGAAACAGCCGTTATTGTTGGCCTAGTTCAATTTTTTTTGATCTTTTTTTTTACACATAGGACATTTCCCTTTTAACCAAAATGAAACATAAACGTCACTCTTGTCAAATAAAAACAGATCAAACAATAAAAAAAAAATAGGTATAAGATTTTACTCATATGTTAAATGAACTGACGTTTTCCTGCTTTATTTATAATTTAAATGGTGTAATTTTAAGGATAAACGATCATTATTTTTAACAAAGATAGGTTAGCGGAATAAATTACTTTTTATCGAAGTTTAATCAGTTGTTCAAAAATAGAATTGCTTTTTTTGATTGAAGGGTGTTGTAGAATTACTTTTACTGTCAATTAGCGATTTACATACTATACAAATATGAAAGGATTTTTACTCCGAAAAATGAAAATAATGCCATATGCAGTGGCTTTACTTTTCTTTGTGTCATTTAACACTATTAATGCACAATGTCCAACGGTGCCTGTTTCTCCTCAGGTAATTTGTGACGCTGCTGGTTTTGACTTTAACGATTTGAATGCATTTGCAACACCAGCACCTGGAAACAGTTTGCGCTGGTATCTAAATGCCACTGGTGGAACACCTCTACAGCAATCACAACTGGTTAGACAAGGTACTTATTATGCTGGCGATCCAACAGGAACTTGCGGTACTCGTCCAGCTTTAGTAGTAGACTTTACAGTAGATCCTAGCGGCCAAAGTCTGGATGCTATTTTCTGTTCTAATGAGAATCCTACGGTACAGACTTATATAGACAATGCACTTATCATTAATGCACCGGCGGGTGGAAGTGTTCAGGTTTATGGCGACTTTGCACTCACTAACCTGCTAAATCCAGCAACAGCCTTATCAGGAAACACCAATTACTTTATAGTATTTGTTGATTCCGTTGGTTGTCGCAGCCAAATAGAAACAGGTAGTACTGCTGTATTTCCTTCACCTGCGCCACCTACTCCTCCAGCAACCCAGCAATTTTGTTCAGATACCAATCCAACTATAGCTGATTTGATTCCTGGGACAACAGCTAACTTTAATTGGTTCGAAAACGTGGATGGATCTAATAATCCTATTCCACCAGCTCTGTTAGATACAGATGCTTTAGTAGATGGTGCTACTTATTATGTTCAGGCAGATAATTTCTTTTGTGAAAGTGATCCAACAGCTGTAGTTGTTCAAATCAATGACCCAGTTGATGCAGGAATGAGCAATAGTTTAGAGTATTGTGAAGATAATATCCCCGCAGCAGATTTTGACCTATTTCCTTTATTAGGTCCTAATGCTGACGCTGGAGGAGCATGGACTGGTCCTCTGACTACATCAAATGGAGATCAAGGAACTGTCAACATAAGCGGACAAGTAATAGGCGTTTATAATTTTGTTTATACCGTTTCCGGATCTGGCGCGTGTCCAGATGCAACCGCAACTGTTTCTATTGAGATTTTAGAAATTTTATCTTCGGGTGTGCCTTCTGCAATAAACCCAGTAAGCTTTTGTGTATCTCAATTACCTGCAGCTTACGACCTGACTTTATTATTGGACAACGAGGATACGGGAGGAACATGGACCCAAGGAACAACCAGTATGGATCCAACGGTGACTTCACCTTTAGATTTGACGTCTTTTGTTCCTGGAACTTATGACTTTACATATAGTCAAAACTTAGCTCCTAATCCATGTCTAGAAGAATCTACCACCGTACAAGTCATTGTATTAGCAGATCCTAATGCAGGAACTGCTGTGGTTACTGAATTTTGCGAGAATGACCTTAGCGTTAATTCTCCTTATGATTTGTTCAGTTCCTTAGATGGATCTCAAGATAATAATCTTGGAACTTGGACAGACGCTATGAATAACACGGTCACCAATTCGGTTGATATTACTGCTTTTACAGTAGCAGGAAGTCCTTATAACTATACCTACACTATTGATAACGGTTCTTGTCAGGATTCTGAAACGATTGTAATTGATGTTTTACCAGCACCAGAATCTGGTAATTATATAGGAACACCTTTTACAGTTTGTGAAGATCAAGCAGCGGCTAACTCGCCTTATGACCTTTTCAACTTACTGGATGGAACACAAGACACGAATGGAACATGGTATGCTGGTAACACTTCTGCAGGAACAGCAGTAACCAATCCAATCGACTTAACC
>TARA_R110000751_G_scaffold191217_2_pt1 | contig 47285 bp, 41 predicted proteins | sample TARA_R110000751 | Tara Oceans TARA_R110000751 (sample SAMEA4398001) | marine metagenome | biome: Polar Biome; feature: [MES] marine water layer (ENVO:01000295) within the mesopelagic zone...; material: water (ENVO:00002006), including particulate matter (ENVO:01000060) such... | reverse complement strand
ATGTCATAGGTGTAGCCGCCTGAGCCGCGACCGGCGGCGACGGGGCGCTTGCGGTGGCCCCAGCGCAAGCTGTCGTTTTCTCCAAAGGTCAGGAACAGGCCTGAATTGCTGGCCGGGCCCTCCAGGCGGTGGCAATGGGCGCAATTGATATCAAGATAGGATCTTGCCCGCCGGTCGATCGGCTCTGAGGTGTCCTGCCAATTGGCCGCACGCGGGGCATCCTGCGGACGGGGCGCAGCAGACAGAATTTGTCTCTTGCTCCAGGCCAGCAGCTGGTTATCCACGCCGTCGCTGTAGACATGATCCCGGTTGAGATGGCGCGCAGTGGGGCCGATGGGGGTGATGGTCTTGCCAAGCGCGTGGCATCCCTTGCACTGATTGGCATTGGGCACGGCATAGTCTATCTCCAGCGGCCCGCCATCCAGGCCGATGGTCTCGATGTGCAATCGCTTGCCGGCCAGTTTGAGCCTGGCGTCACCCATCTCGTCATCCCAGACATAGGCCCAGGCCTTCCACCCGTCGGGCTGGCGGATCAGCAGGCGGGTCTCAATCAGCCGGACGTCTTTTTCGGGGGCGCGCAGATCGGCCGGATAGGCGAATGTCTTGATCAGCGCCGAGCCGACGGGGAAGTCGAAGACCCCAGGGTCGGCATAGGCAGCGGTCTTGCCCGGTGGAACATGGACGAAACGGAACTTGGACGCATAGTCGGAAAAGAGCGGTGTGACCAGATCATAGGGCAGGACCCCGTCAACGGGAATTTGCGCCGGCCCATCGGAAAACAGATTGTATTCCGACAGAAGTCGCGCCGGCTTTTCATTCAACAGCGCCGCTTCATTCACACCGGCGGCAAGGGACCGGGCGCCGGGCAGGCACAAGGCCAAAAGGCACAGCAGCAGGGTAACGCGTATGGCTCTCATCAATTGGCCTTGCTGCATGGTTTTCGGCCCACACGCATGCATCAATTGCCGGGTTTCAGTTGCGGCAAGGTCACGGCCTTGGGTTCAGGCAGCGTCCCGGCATAGTCGGCGATGGCGCGGTCCGGCGATGCGCCCCAGGGATAGAGCGTGTTCTGAATCATCTTCAGATTGGCGAAGGTGGTGCCTTCCGGCTCCTGGATGTAGATCCTGTCCTCTGCCGACGTCCAGGTCACCCATTCGGTCAGCGGCACGACGCCATCCCAGACGATATCGGGAACCGGCGTGCCGGTGACATTGCTGATGATGTCCCCGACGTCGCCGGCCGGTCGTGCGCCACCCTCTTCATAGATATTCTGGCGCACCATCACGGCGCGGGGATGGGGGATATAATTGTCATCGTCAAAATCATTCGGATAGGTGGCAATGAGAACATGGACGGTGTCATTGTTCTTCAAGGTGTTTGCGAAAACATGCACATTGCGGTTGGCCATCACCATGATGCCGGTGCCTCTGCCGACCATGCCCAGGATATTGCCCGCCGGTGCAAAATTGTCGGTGTCATTGTCGACAACCCTGTTGTCGAATACCCGAACCGAATGGCCGCCCATGACGGGCAGGTTGGGCAGGTCGAAAACCAGAATGCCGCCCGTATTGTGTGTCACCGTGTTTCCGTAGACATCGGCATATTTGCTGTTTTCAATCTCGATGCCCGCCACATTATAGGCGGCGGTCGAGTTTCGCACGATGATATTTTCGCTTTGCCCCACATAGATGCCGGCATCGGAGGCGCCGCGCACGACACAGTCTTCGATCAGGACATTTTTCGATTCCACCGGGTAGATGCCATAGGCGCCGTTTGTTTCATCGGGACCGCCGGTCCACTCCACCCGGATACGCCGATAGGTGATCTGGTCAGCGGCCTTCGACTTGATGCCGTCGCCCTTGCTGTTTTCGACCGCAAAATCCTCCAGAATCACATTGTCAGACGTAATGATAAAACCTTCGCCGCCGCCTTTCTGGCCGTCGAAGGAGAGGATGGTCTGATCCATGCCGACGCCACGGATGGTGATATCGGCAACATCAAGCGACAGCCCGTCGATGATTTCAAACCGGCCCTCGGCCAGATTGATCGTGCTGCCGGGTTCGGCTGTAATCAGCGCTTCCTGCAGTTGCTCGGCCGCATCCGGCCCCGGCAGGACGGTAATGCTGTCGGCGGCCATGACGGCCGTGCCAAAGGTCAAAACAACCAGCAATATCCCGACGCGCTGCGCTGATTTCCTCATCGACTTATCCTCCCCGAAAAGTCTGTTTTCATTCTTCCAATGATCGAACCATAGCACCCAATTCTGCCGCTATCAATTAACATGAATATTATTCAGATTTATGTCAGACTGCTGTTTGGAGCAGGCCATGGAAAACAGGCGACGGCAAGATGCAGACAGATCAAACACGGCGACAACCGCGACAGAAACGCGCCGTTGAAAAAGTCAGCCGGATCCTTGATGCGGTAGAGGCGCTGGTCTCCCGGCATGGGGTGGAGGCTTTAACCACCACGCATGTTGCTCATGAGGCCGGCTATGCGGTCGGCACCATCTACCAATATTTTGGCAACCGTACCGCACTGCTGATTGCAGCCCACGATCGAATGCTGGAGCGCCTGACGGGCCAGTTGGCCGGTGAGGCGGATCGGGTGCTGGCAGACCATCCCGATGATCCGATCGCCGCACTGGTCGAGTCCTATATTAAGAGCGCCCGTTCGCAGCCCGGCTATTTGTCCCTTTTGAAATTTGTTTCCCTGAACAAATCAACCGGCGACCATGAGGCGGCGACGGATGCATTTGCCGGAGACCTGATCAGCAGCATCGTGCGCGCAGAGATTCCCCATATTGATGCCTTGCAAATGCGCATTACCCGCACCGTGGTGGTGGGCCTGATTTCCGTGCTCGTTGATGTCGTTCTGCTGGAGAGTGACGAAAAATTGCGTCAGTCCTATCAGGCGGAACTTGTCGCCCATTGCACCTTTGCCCTGCACAGGGCGGCTCGGCAGAGCGCCTGATCGCCGCCAACCTGATCGCTTTGGGCCTGTCTGCGGCCGGCTTGCAAAATGCTGCGATCTCATGCAAACCGAACCGTTGATAGAAAAGGGTTGAATATGCTGCGATCAGTTGATCATTGTGTCCTGCCGACGGCTGATCTCGCCGTGGCCAGAAGGCGCCTCACCGAACTTGGTTTCACCGTTGCCGCCGAGGCCCGGCATCCCTTCGGAACCGAGAATGCCTGCGTCTTCTTTTCCGACGGCACATTTCTGGAGCCCCTGGCCATTGCCGAAAGGGAGATCTGCGAACATGCGGCGCGCAATGGCAATGTCTTTGTCAACCGCGATCAGGCCTACCGCTTCCGCCGCGGTGACGAGGGATTTTCGGCGCTGGTTATGGGCACGGAGAATGCTGCCGAAGACCGGCTGCAATTTGAACGTGACGGCATCAGCGCAGGTTTGAACCTGGAATTTTCCCGTCCCTTTGAAACGCCTGCGGGCGAGAAGGCAATTGCCGGTTTCGAGCTGGCCTTTGCGGCAGATCTGCGGGCGCCGGATGTGTTTTTCTTCACCTGCCAGAAAAAGAAGGCCCCAGGCCTCGACAAGTCCGCATTGGAACAGCACGCCAATGGTGTCCTTGGCATCAAGCAGATCGTGATGTCTGAGCAAAACCCCAGTGATTTCCAGTACCTGCTGCAGCAGGTCGTCAATCAGCGGGAGGTCAACGCCCATTCTTTCGGCATTGACCTGGCCTCCGGCAATGCCGAAATCACCGTGCTGAATGCGGCCGGTCTCGAAGGCTATTTTGGTGTGCATGGCGGAACCCACGCCCGTGGCCTGCGGCTGCGCGGCATTGTTTTTGCCGTTGCGGATCTTTCACGGGTGGAAGAGCAATTCAAGCAGTCAGAAGTGGATTATGCCTCAGTCGGCGGCAAGTTGGTTGTCGGCGCAGGAGAAGGCCAGGGCGCCTTTTTCGCCTTTGACACGCCTTAAGCCGCTTTCCTTGTTTTGTGTTTCCACAGGCCGAATGCCAGGCAAACCAGCGACAGGATGAGCGCAGCCATGATGACCATGGCGGTAAGAGAAAGATGGTGCAAAAGCTGCGGCAGGACGGCAATGTCCTTGCCAAAATGGTAGGCCAGACTTGTCCAAAGGCCGACCCAAAGGGCAGCGCCGACGGCATTGGCGATCAGAAATTTCAACCAGTGCATGCCGGCCGTTCCTGCGGCAATGCCGTTCAACTGGCGCAGAACCACAACAAAACGGGCAAGGGCAACGATGAGCGAGCCATGTTTATGCAGGACATTTTCCACCTGCAGCAGCCGTTCATGGGTTATGCCGATACGACTGCCATAATGGACGATGACGGGCCGCCCCAGCTTGCGACCGATGAGGTAGCCGACATTGTCGCCCAACACAGCCGCCGCAAAACAGGTTGCGGCCACGGAATAGATGTTCAACTGCCCGAGAGCCGCCAATCCGGATGCGGCGATGACCAATGTCTCGCCGGGCAGGGGCATCCCCAATGCTTCCAGAAAGACATCAAAGAACAGGCCGGTCATGCCGTATTTGTGAATCAAAGGCTCTATCTGGGTGAAAAATGACAGCATGGTTTCCGGTCTCTTCACAAGAAATGCAGGACGAATAATGTGCAATGCGCAACAATCGGCCCAAACGCGCCAGACCTTGTTACCATTGCTTTGTCGATCGCGGCAATTCTTACAGGATTGCTCGACGGAATGAATTGTAAACGCAATGCCACAGCCGTTGCCTCTTGGCACTTGCTGGATAAAGGCAAATCAACCAAGACGGGCGCGCAACATTGCGTTTTTTGCCGGTTGGCCTAAAAGGTTTTTCAAAACCACTTTTCCGCTTCAAAAGGACCCTTGGACATGACTGCTATCGTCGACATTATTGGCCGTGAAATTCTGGACAGCCGCGGCAATCCGACCGTCGAGGTCGATATCGTGCTTGAAGATGGCTCCTTCGGGCGCGCGGCGGTTCCCTCCGGTGCGAGCACAGGCGCCCATGAGGCGGTGGAATTGCGCGATGGCGGCCCGCGCTATCTGGGCAAGGGCGTGCAAGGCGCCGTCGACGCGGTCAATGGCCCGATTTTTGAGGCCATTGGCGGCCTGGATGCGGAAAACCAGATCCACATTGACCAGATCATGATCGAACTTGACGGCACGCCCAACAAGGCAAAACTGGGCGCCAATGCGATCCTCGGTGTGTCCCTGGCGATTGCGAAAGCCTCGGCGGAAGCTGCCGGGCTGCCTCTTTACCGCTATGTCGGTGGTCCCAATGCCCATGTGCTTCCCGTTCCGATGATGAACATCATCAATGGCGGCGAACATGCCGATAATCCGATCGACTTTCAGGAATTCATGATCATGCCGGTTGGCGCTGCATCCATCCGCGATGCCGTGCGGATGGGCTCGGAAGTCTTTCACACGTTGAAAAAGGAACTGGCGGCACAGGGACACAATACCAATGTCGGCGACGAGGGCGGATTTGCACCGAACATTGCAAGCGCACCTGCTGCGCTGGATTTCATCATGCAGTCGATCGAGAAGGCCGGTTACAGGCCGGGTGAAGACATGTTCCTGGCCCTTGATTGTGCCGCAACCGAATTCTTCAAGGATGGTCTATACGTCCTGGAAGGCGAGGGGCGCAGTCTGGAACCGGGCGCCATGGCGGAATATCTGGCAGAGCTTGTCGCAAAATATCCGATCATATCCGTCGAAGACGGCATGGCGGAAGATGACTGGGATGGCTGGAAGGTCCTGACAGATCTGACGGGTGACAAATGCCAGCTGGTCGGCGACGACCTGTTTGTCACCAATACCGCGCGTTTGCGAGACGGTATCAAGATGGGTGTCGCCAATTCGATCCTGGTCAAGGTCAACCAGATCGGCACGTTGAGCGAAACCCTGGATGCTGTCGAAACGGCACACAGGGCAGGCTATACGGCTGTCATGTCGCATCGGTCCGGTGAAACGGAAGATGCAACAATTGCCGACCTGGCGGTTGCCACAAATTGCGGACAGATCAAGACGGGATCGCTGGCGCGTTCCGACCGGTTGGCGAAATACAATCAGCTCATGCGCATCGAGGAAGAATTGGGCCTTCAGGCAGCCTATGCCGGTCGCGGCATATTGAAGGACTGAAGTCCATACAGGATTTCGAACTGAACAATTTACATTCGCCCCTGCATCCAGATGGTTTCAGGGGCGAATGTGTTTCAAAGCATGCGAAACAGGATTTCGATAACCGGATATTAAATATGTTGCACGATAAAGGGTTAGCCGAGCCCTGTATCCAGCAAAACCTGCTGATCTTGAGCGCGGTGGTGTTCGCGTACCAAAGCAGCTACATCCATGTCGACACGGCAGAAAAAGATCAGAAATACCGGACGTTTGATCGTTCCCACAATTGCCATTGCCTTTATCAGTTATTTCGGATTTCATGCGATCAATGGTGATCGCGGCATGAATGCGAAGCAGCGATTTGTGGTGCGCAAAGCGTCGCTTGAGCTGGAATTGGCAACTCTGGTGAAAGAGCGCACGATTCTGCAGCAGCAGGTTCAGCTTCTGCCTCAGGGCGGGCCAGTGGTGCGTGATATGCTGGATGAGCGAGCCCGTGAGGCATTAAGTCTTTCGCGGCCCAACGAGATTGTAATTTTCGACGAGAACTGATATTAACCGTTAATCGGTTAATTGTGGTATTATCGAATAAAAACAATTCCCTAGAATTCAGATAAGCTATGCATTATTGGCCTTGCTGCGGGCAATGCTATTCCGTAAACTGGTGACAGATGTCATTCAGGGAGGACTCCATGGCTCCGCGTAAAAGTGCAGCGTCACCCAGCCGTTCCGGGGCTGCGAAAACAACGAAAACCCGAAGTGCCAAAACGGCCAAGCCGGTCATTGGGACCGGGATTGCCGAGTTTGATCGCGATCAGGAAATTGCCGCCTACCGCGAGATGCTGCTGATCCGCAGATTTGAAGAAAAGGCCGGCCAACTCTACGGCATGGGCTTCATCGGCGGCTTTTGCCATCTCTATATCGGACAGGAAGCCGTCGTCTCGGGTATCAAGCTTGCCATGAAGGACGGCGATCAGATGATCACCGCCTATCGTGATCACGGGCACATGCTGGCCTGCGGCATGACCCCGCGCGGCGTCATGGCCGAATTGACCGGGCGCCAGAGTGGCTACTCCCACGGCAAGGGCGGCTCCATGCACATGTTCTCCAAGGAAAAGCATTTCTACGGCGGCCACGGTATTGTCGGTGCACAGGTATCGCTGGGGACGGGGCTGGGTTTTGCCAATCGCTATAGAGATAATGGCAATGTCAGCGTTGTTTTCTATGGTGACGGCGCGTCCAACCAGGGCCAGGTCTATGAGAGTTTCAATATGGCCGAGCTTTGGGACTTGCCGGTCGTCTTTATCGTCGAGAACAACCGCTATGCCATGGGAACATCGGTTTCCCGGGCATCGGCTCAGACGGATTTTTCCCAGCGCGGTGTCTCCTTCAACATCCCCGGCCATCAGGTCGATGGCATGGATGTGCGCGCCGTCAAGGCCGCAGCCGAAGCTGCCCTGGAACACAGCCGCAGCGGCAAGGGACCCATCATCCTTGAAATGCTGACCTATCGCTATCGCGGCCACTCGATGTCGGATCCTGCGAAATACCGCAGCAAGGATGAAGTCCAGAAAATGCGCTCCGAGCATGATCCCATCGAACAGGTGAAAGTGCGGCTTCTGGAAAATGGCTGGGCGAGTGAAGATGAGCTCAAGGCCATTGACAAGAGTGTCCGCGAGATTGTTGCTGACAGCGCAGAATATGCACAAAACGAGCCGGAGCCAGATCCTTCGGAACTCTATACGGACATAGTCCTTTAAGGTCGGGGGAGATCACATGCCTATTGATATTCTTATGCCAGCCCTCTCGCCCACCATGGAAGAGGGGACATTGTCCAAATGGCTGAAAAAGGAAGGTGATCAGGTCACCGCCGGCGACGTCATTGCGGAAATAGAGACAGACAAGGCAACGATGGAAGTCGAAGCCGTGGATGAAGGCACCATCGGCAAACTCGTCGTGCCCGAGGGCAGCGAAGGGGTCAAGGTCAATGCGGTGATTGCCATATTGCTGACCGAGGGTGAAAGCGCAGATGCAATCGGCTCCGAAACGCCGGCCGCACAGCCCAAATCGTCCGAACCTGCAAGTGCCCCTGCGGATTCTCAGCCTGCTTCAGCTGCCGTGCCCGCAGCGCCGGTTGCAGCCTCCGTGCCTTCCGACCCGGATATTCCGGAAGGGACAGAAATGGTCCCGACCACCGTGCGCGAAGCCCTTCGTGACGCGATGGCAGAGGAAATGCGCGCTGATGGCGATGTCTTCATCATGGGTGAGGAAGTTGCCGAATATCAGGGTGCCTACAAGATAACCCAGGGCCTGCTTCAGGAGTTTGGCGCCCGCCGCGTGGTTGATACGCCGATCACCGAGCATGGTTTTGCGGGCGTCGGCGTGGGCGCCGCCATGGCAGGACTGAAGCCGATCGTCGAATTCATGACCTTCAACTTTGCCATGCAGGCGATGGACCAGATCATCAATTCCGCCGCCAAGACCCATTATATGTCCGGCGGCCAGATGTCTGCTCCGATCGTGTTTCGCGGTCCCAATGGAGCGGCGGCACGGGTCGGCGCCCAGCATTCCCAGTGTTTTGCCGCCTGGTACAGCCATATCCCAGGCCTGACCGTCATTGCACCCTACGGCGCAGCCGACGCCAAGGGCCTGCTGAAAGCGGCCATTCGCAGCCCCAATCCGGTTATCTTCCTGGAAAACGAAATCCTCTACGGACACACATTTGATGTGCCCAAAATAGATGATTTCGTCCTGCCGATCGGCAAGGCGCGGGTTCACCGCGCCGGCAAGGACGTCACGATCGTTTCCTTCGGCATCGGCATGAATTATGCCGTGAAGGCAGCGGACGAACTGGCCGGAATGGGCATCGATGCCGAGATCATCGATTTGCGTACCATAAGGCCGATGGACCTGCCGACAATCATTGAATCGGTCAGGAAAACCGGTCGATTGGTCACCGTGGAGGAAGGCTTTCCGCAAAGTTCCGTTGGAACGGAAATCGCCACACGCGTGATGCAGCAGGCATTCGACTATCTCGACGCACCGGTCTTGACCGTTGCCGGCAAGGATGTGCCGATGCCCTATGCCGCCAATCTGGAGAAGCTGGCATTGCCGAATGTAGACGAAGTGATCGCTGCGGTTAAAGCCGTAACCTATACGGCTTAAGGGGAGGGTATCGAAATGCCAATTCATATCACCATGCCAGCGCTTTCCCCGACGATGGAGGAAGGCAATCTGTCAAAATGGCTGGTCAAGGAGGGCGACAGTGTCGCTCCCGGAGACGTCATTGCCGAAATCGAAACCGACAAGGCGACCATGGAAGTCGAGGCCGTAGATGAGGGCGTTGTCGCCAAGATCCTGGTTCCGGAGGGAACGGAAGGCGTCAAGGTCAACGCCTTGATCGCTATTCTTGCTGCAGAGGGCGAGGATGTATCGGCCGCGGCTGCGGTTACGGGCAGCGCCGAAACAGCATCGGCGGAAACGCCCGCACCGGCCGCTTCACCGACACCTTCCGAGGCCTCACCAGCGCCCGCGCTTGCTGCTGCGCAATCAGATGCGCCGGATAAATCGCGCTCTGAGGGTTCGCGCATATTCTCCTCACCACTCGCCCGGCGACTTGCTGGGGAAGCGGGTATTGATCTTGCGTCGGTGAGCGGCTCCGGGCCGCATGGCCGGGTGGTAAAACGCGATATTGAAGCCGCTGTCGCCAACGCGGAAACAGCAACAGGCAAGGCAGCTCCGGCAACCGCGGCCGCTGCTGCGCCGGTCGCGAGTGCGCCGTCGGACGCGCAAACACTCAAACTGTTTGAAGAAGGATCCTACGATCTGATTCCGCATGATGGCATGCGCAAGACAATCGCCAAACGTCTGGTGGAATCAAAACAGACAGTGCCGCATTTCTACCTCACGGTTGACTGTGATCTGGACGATCTGCTGGCCCTGCGCGCACAGATCAATGGCTCAGCGCCGATGGTCGACGGCAAGCCGATCTTCAAATTGTCAGTCAATGACTTTGTCATCAAGGCAATGGCCCTGGCCCTGCGTGATGTTCCCGATGCCAACGCCTCCTGGACCTCCAGCAATATGGTGCGTCATCACCATTCGGATGTCGGGGTTGCGGTCTCCATACCGGGCGGCCTGATCACACCGATCGTGCGCAAGGCTGAATTGAAAACACTCTCGGTCATCTCAAACGAAATGAAGGATATGGCTTCACGGGCGCGCGAGCGCAAATTGCAACCGCAGGAATATCAGGGCGGAACCACCGCCGTATCCAACCTGGGCATGTTTGGCATCCGGAATTTTTCCGCCGTTATCAATCCGCCCCATGCCACTATTCTTGCCGTGGGCGCCGGAGAGCAGCGTCCTGTTGTCAAGGATGGTGCCCTGGCCATTGCAACAATCATGTCGGTAACCCTGTCAACGGATCACCGTGCGGTTGATGGTGCACTTGGGGCCCAGCTTCTGGGTGCTTTCAAGGGCTACATCGAAAAACCGATCGGCATGTTGGTCTAGATCCAGCTGTTGACAGCCAGTTCACGAAGAGGATGCGGATATGACACATCAGTTTGACAGCAATGACGTCACGGCTGTTCTGACAAGGCTCAAGCGGGCCTGGGGCTGGCTGGTGGCTTTCGGGATCATATCCATTATTGGCGGCTTTTTGTCCTTTTCCAATCCACTGGGCGCAACCATCACGGTTGACTATCTGGTGGCGATATTTTTCCTGGTGCTTGGCGCAGCGCAAATTGCGCAGGCCTCCACCTATCGCAACTGGGGCGGCTTCCTTTGGACCGTTGCAGTTGGCGCGCTGACCATATTGGTCGGGGCGGTGATGATCAAAAACCCGATAGAAGGCGCGGCCTCGCTGACCCTTCTGGTTGCCTTTTTGCTTTTCCTTCTGGGTGGTGCAAAGATCGCCTATGCATTTGCCATGAGGCCCATAACAGGATGGATCTGGGTTCTCATTTCCGGTCTGTTGTCCATCGTTCTGGGCGCCGCCATTTTTGGCAATTTCCCATGGGCGGCAGGCACAGTTCTGGGGCTGTTTCTGGGTGTCGAACTGACTTTTAATGGTGTTGCCTTGCTGCTGACAGGACTTGCCTTGCGCAACAGCTGAACGGCCTGCAGACGAACAGGGCATGGAACATGCCGCTATCAGGAGACGAGACGTGTCAAATATCTACGATGTCATCATCATCGGCTCTGGTCCCGGCGGCTATGTGGCTGCCGTGCGGGCCGCACAGCTTGGATTGAAAACTGCTATTGTCGAGCGCGAGCATCTGGGCGGCATCTGTCTCAACTGGGGATGCGTGCCGACCAAGGCGCTGTTGCGTTCAGCCGAAATACTGCACTTTTCCCAAAACGCAGAAAGCTACGGCCTGAAGCTGGAAGGCAAGATGACGGCAGATATTGGCGCCGTCGTGGATCGCTCCAGAGGTGTATCGCTTCGCCTGAATTCCGGTGTCGGTTTTTTGATGAAAAAGAACAAGATCGATGTGATCTGGGGTGAAGCGCAGATCAGCAAACCGGCAAAGGCTGGCGCGCCGGCTGAAATCGTGGTGAAGAAATCCTCGCGCAAGGCGATGGAACCGCAACCGCCAGCGCCGAAGAATACCTTGGGTGAGGGAACCTATCAGGGCAAGAACATCATTGTCGCCACCGGTGCGCGGCCGCGTGTCCTGCCGGGAATCGAGCCGGACGGAAAGCTGATCTGGACCTATTTCGAGGCCATGGTGCCGAAGGCACAACCAAAATCCATGGTGGTCATGGGATCGGGCGCCATCGGGATCGAATTTGCCAGTTTTTACAATGCACTGGGCGTTGATGTCACGGTCGTGGAAATGATGGAAAACATCATGCCGGTCGAAGATGTCGAAATATCCGGTCTTGCTCGCAAGGCGCTGGAAAAACACGGCCTCAAGTTCATCACGCAAGCCAAGGTGACAAAGGTCGAAAAAGGCTCGGACAGTGTGACTGCACATGTTGAAACCAAGGACGGCAAGACCCAATTAATAAAGGCGGATCGGCTGATATCTGCGGTGGGTGTCCAGGGCAATGTAGAGAATCTCGGACTTGAGTCGCTGGGCGTGAAGACGGAACGCGGCTGTATCGTCATTGATGGATACGGCAAGACCAATGTTGAAGGCATCTATGCTATCGGTGATGTTGCCGGCCCACCGATGCTGGCGCATAAGGCAGAACATGAAGGCGTCGTCTGTGTCGAAAAAATCGCCGGTGTTCCGGGTGTTCATGCAACCAACAAGGCGATGATACCGGGATGTACCTATTGCGACCCGCAGGTTGCCAGCGTTGGTCTCACCGAGGCCAAGGCAAAGGAAGCCGGACGTGACATACGTGTCGGGCGTTTTCAGTTCGGCGCCAACGGCAAGGCCATTGCGCTTGGAGAAGACAAGGGACTGGTCAAGACTATCTTTGACCGCAAGACCGGCGAACTGCTGGGTGCTCACATGATCGGGGCGGAAGTGACGGAATTGATCCAGGGCTTTGTGGTTGCCATGAATCTGGAGACGACGGAAGAAGAATTGATGCATACGGTATTCCCGCACCCAACACTTTCGGAAATGATGAAAGAAAGTGTGCTTGACGCTTACGGCCGTGCACTGAATGCTTAAGTCTGCGGCCTTTGTGCCGCTTCAACCGGAACAGAGGTATTTTTAATGGGTATTCTCGGACTTCTTCTTATCGGATTGCTGGCCGGTTTCATTGCTGAAAAGGTCATGAAACGCAATCACGGGCTGATCAAGAACCTTGCGGTTGGTGTGATTGGCTCTTTCGTCGGCGGTTTTCTCGCCAATAGCCTGGGCATTGTATTTTATGGCTTCGCCGGCAATCTGATTGTCGCCACTGTTGGCGCTATCGTCGTCCTTTGGTTGTTTGCACTGCTGTCCGGCCGCTGACTGTCAAAAGCATAAAGGGACCAATTCATGGTCACAGTTCTTGATACGGTCTCATCCGAGACCAAACGCGTGCGCCATCCCGAAAAGGCGCATCGTCCTGACAATGAGGTGCTGCGCAAGCCGGACTGGATAAGGGTCAAGGCTCCCACATCCGCGGGCTACAAAGAAACCCGCGAAATCGTCAAGAGCAACAATCTTGTCACCGTATGCGAGGAAGCCGGCTGCCCGAATATCGGCAGTTGCTGGCAGCAGAAACACGCCAGTTTCATGATCATGGGTGAGATTTGTACCCGTGCCTGTGCCTTTTGCAATGTATCGACCGGCAGGCCGACGGCGCTTGATGCCAATGAACCGGAAAATGTTGCCCGTGCGGTTTTCCAGATGGGGCTCAAACATGTTGTGGTGACCTCGGTGGATCGTGATGATCTTGCCGATGGCGGTGCGCAGCATTTTGTCGAGACGATCACCGCCATTCGTGAGGCCTCGCCGCAAACGACAATCGAGATTCTGACACCCGATTTCCTGCGCAAGGACGGCGCTTTGGAAAAGGTCGTCAGCGCCAGACCCGATGTCTTCAACCACAATCTGGAAACCGTCCCGTCCAACTATCTGACGGTTCGCCCCGGCGCGCGATATTTTCACTCGATCAGGCTGCTGCAAAGGGTCAAGGAACTCGATCCGAATATGTTCACCAAATCGGGTATCATGGTCGGACTGGGCGAGGAGCGGAACGAGGTTCTGCAACTGATGGATGATTTGCGCGTTGCCGAGGTTGATTTCCTGACCATGGGGCAATATTTGCAACCTACGAAAAAACATCATGCGGTGATGAAATTTGTCACCCCGGATGAATTCAAATCCTATGAGACCATTGCCTATTCGAAGGGCTTTTTGATGGTATCGGCCAGTCCGCTGACGCGTTCCTCGCATCATGCGGGAGATGATTTTGCAAAACTGCAGGCGGCCAGGGTTGCCCGGTCCGGACACTGAACATGAGCGCGACCGCATTGACACCCCATGCCTAAATTTGACACGACCCGTATCGTTGCCCACAGGCCGGATCAGATGTTTGACCTGGTGGCCGATATTGAAAAATATCCGGAATTCCTGCCGCTGTGCGAGGACCTGAAAATCCGCTCAAGAAAAGAGCGCGGGGATGTGGTGCTGCTGATTGCCGACATGACCATCGGCTACAAGGCCATTCGCGAGACCTTCACCAGCCAGGTGCTGCTGAAACCGACCGATTCCATCATCGATGTCAAATACCTCGACGGCCCCTTCCGATATCTCAACAACCGCTGGACATTCTCGGACCAGCCCGATGGCGGTTGCACGGTTTCGTTTTTTATCGACTACGAGTTCAAGAGCCGCATGCTTGGCATTGTCATGGGCACCATGTTTGATCGGGCATTTCGCATGTTTGCCGAGGCTTTTGAAAAACGCGCCGACACGATTTACGGCAAGAAATCGGCCTGACCGGATCCAAACGTAAACCTGCCTTCAGCAGCAGATCAAAATGTGTCCGCTTCCTTGAGAAGCGCCTTGAGCGCGGCAAAAACAGTGGCCTGACGCACAGCCGAACGGCCAATGTCACCAAAGAGCAGTTCGCTGTGAACAGTCTCACCATCCGATCGCGCCACAGCCATGTGGACCAGACCGACAGGTTTGAGCTCAGAGCCACCGCCGGGGCCGGCAATGCCGGTGACCGAGACAGTCAGATCGGCATTTGAGCGGGCGAGGGCACCTTCGGCCATTTCGATGGCTGTTTGTTGCGAGACCGCACCGAAGGATGTCAGCGTTTCCTCTGACACGCCGATCATCTCCTGTTTGGCCTGATTGGAATAGGCGACAAACCCGCGATCAAGAACTGCCGACGAGCCGGCAATCTGCGTGATGGCGGCCGCGATCAAACCGCCTGTGCAGGATTCTGCGGTTGCAATCATCTTTTCCTTTTGTGTCATCTGGGTCACCAGCGCCTGGGCCAGATCCTCGAGGTCAGTCATGGGCATTCTCCTGATAGACGACAGTGGCCGTTGCAATTGCCGCTATGCCTTCACCACGGCCGATAAAACCGATCTTTTCATTGGTTGTCGCCTTGACCGAACACCGTTGCAGGTCGATGGCCAGAAGATCGGAAAGTATTTGTCGCATGGCGGCACGATGCGGTCCGATTTTTGGTGCTTCACAGATGAGGGTTATGTCGGCATTCGTGATTGTACCACCAAGAGAGCGCACCAATTCCACCGCATGGGCAAGAAACAAGCGGGAATCAGCTCCCTTCCATTGCGGGTCGGATGGTGGAAAATGATCGCCGATATCTCCCTGGCCGCAGGTGCCGAGAAGCGCGTCCGTCAGGGCATGCAAGGCAACATCCGCATCGGAATGACCGGAAAGCGCCTGATCATGCGGGATGGTGTGACCACAAAGGATCACCGAATCGCCGTCCACCAGCGCATGAACATCATACCCCGATCCCGTGCGCACATCAGGCAGATCATTCAATCCGCCATTCAATCGTGTCAGTTTGTCATCCGCCATGGCGATATCCCGTGCAGTGGTAAGCTTGATATTGTCCTGATCGCCCTCAACCAAAGAGACCGCCATGCCTGCCCATTCTGCAATGCTGCAGTCATCGGTAAAGGTCACCAGGCTTTGACTGGCTGCCTGCCTGTGTGCTTCTCTTATGGCACCATAGGCAAACCCTTGCGGTGTCTGGGCGCTGAACAGGCCGGCGCGCGCGACCGTCTCTTCGACCAGCTTGTCGCTGGTGGTTCTTTTCAACGTGTCGGTCACCGGCATTGCGGGAAACACGCCTCTGGCACCGATGGTAAGTGCGTCGATCACGCGGTCGATCAATTCACCATTGACAAAGGGGCGAACACCGTCGTGGATCAGCACATGGGTAAGATTGCAGTGCGCCAGCGCTTCAAGGCCCAGCAAAACCGATTGTTGCCGCACCTTGCCCCCATCGACGATGATGAGGGATGTTGACGGAGCCAATCGGGAGCGCGCCTTGTCAAAAAATGCGTGATCATCGGCATGGATAACAACTGCAATCGGTCCGATCAGCGGATGTGAGGCGAAGGCTTCGAGTGTCCAGGAAAGAACCGGTGATCCACCGACAAGCCGGTATTGTTTGGGGCCATCATCGGGATTTCCGGCCCGTTCACCACGACCGGCAGCAACAATGAGCGCACCAATTTTCATGTTTCCCCTCATGATCGCCCTATGTCCGGTTCCAGCTTGGTCGCCATCCCCTAGTCACCTCGAAATGTTCGTCTGCAAATATACAAAGTGACTTGCATTTCCATGTCAATTGCATAAAAAGCATGCATGCACATAATGTGCCCTAATTTAGTGCAGATGAAACATGATTGAAGACTCATTCAATATAGGATCGGTGCGAATACGCAACCGTGCAATTCTGGCCCCCATGTCCGGTATCAGCGATTTGCCATTTCGCCGCCTTGCCTGGCGGTTTGGAGCGGGTCTCGTGGTCACGGAAATGGTCGCCAGCCGCGAACTGGTATGCGACAGCCGTGAATCGTGGGTGCGACTTCGCGGTGAGGGAATCACGCCGCATATGGTGCAACTGGCCGGACGCGAAGCCAGATGGATGGGTGAGGCGGCGATTATTGCCGAAGCCAATGGTGCCGACATCATCGATATCAACATGGGATGTCCGGCAAAGAAGGTGACAGGCGGCTATTCCGGGTCTGCCCTGATGCGCGATCCTGATCATGCTCTGCGCCTCATCGAAGCAACGGTGAAAGCCGTGAATGTGCCTGTAACGCTGAAAATGCGTCTGGGATGGGATGAAAACTCCATCAACGCACCGGAAATCGCCCGCCGGGCAGAAGCGGCCGGTGTGCAGATGATCACCGTACACGGCAGGACACGCTGCCAGTTCTACAAGGGGCGCGCCGATTGGGATGCCATCAAGCAGGTCCGCGCGGCCATTGCCGTGCCGCTGGTTGCCAATGGTGATGTCGAGACAGCAGCTGATGTCGCAAACATCCTGCGTACCAGTGACGCCGATGCCGTCATGATCGGACGAGCTGCGCAGGGACGGCCGTGGATCGTTGGTCAACTGGCCGGCAACAAGGATATTCCGGTAAAGCGTGCCGATATTCTGGACATAGTCCTCGAACACTACGAGATGAACCTTTCCCATTACGGAATTGCCATTGGCACCCGGCATGCTCGCAAGCACCTTGGATGGTATCTTTCCCACGCCGTTGGCGATTGCCCCGGTGCCTTGAAGTCAAAAATCATGACCAGTCTTGATCCGCAAAGCGTGATTGAAAACCTCAAATGCGCCTTTCTGGAAACATCCAGCGTTCAACAAGCAGAGTTCAAAGCCGCATGATACCAAAGGAACTGCCAAAAATCGGCTCGGCAGATGAGGTGGCCAATACCGTCCTCAATGCCATCCGTCACCCGGTCATCATGGTCAATGAGGAGGGATTCATTTCCTTTGCGAACTGGGAAGCCGAGGTGTTTTTCGGCGCCAGCGGAAGCCATTTGGCCCGTCGGAAAATCGATTCCTATATTCCTTTTGGCAGTCCATTGCTGGCCTTGATAGAGCAGGTCAGGGAGCGCCGGGCGCCGGTGAATGAATACCGCGTTGATGTCAGTTCGCCGCGATTGGGCGGAGACCGGCTGGTCGATCTCTATGTTGCTCCGGTCACCGAACAATCCGGTTCTGTGGTCATCCTGTTTCAGGAACGCACCATGGCCGACAAGATCGATCGGCAATTGACCCACAGGGCCGCAGCACGCTCCGTGACAGGGTTGGCGTCGATGCTGGCCCATGAAATCAAGAACCCGCTTTCAGGCATACGCGGCGCGGCTCAATTGCTTGAGACATCGGTCAATGATGAAGACCGCGCGCTCACCCGCCTTATCCGGGATGAGACAGACCGCATCGTCTCATTGGTTGACCGAATGGAGATCTTTTCCGATGAGCGTCCCATTGATCGCGAACCGGTGAACATTCATGCGGTGCTGGATCACGTCAAGGCAGTCGCTCTGGCTGGTTTTGCCAGGAATGTCAGGATCATCGAGAACTACGATCCATCCCTGCCGCCGGTCTTTGCCAATCGCGATCAGCTTGTTCAGGTATTCCTCAACCTGGTCAAGAATGCCAGTGAAGCGCTTGGTTCGCAGTCTGCCGGTCAGATAACCCTGTCAACGGCTTTTCGACCCGGCATTCGGTTATCGGTTGCCGGTTCCAATGAAAAAGTGTCGCTGCCACTGGAATTCTGCGTGCAGGATAATGGCCCGGGTGTTCCCGCCGATATCCTGCCCCATCTGTTCGACCCATTCATCACCACCAAAATCAATGGTTCGGGTCTTGGTCTGGCGCTGGTTGCAAAGATCGTCGGTGATCATGGCGGAATTGTCGAATGCGACAGCCAGGCCGACAAGACCATATTCCGGATCCTGATGCCGGCTTCCACTAAACCCAGGAACAAAGTCCGGGAGACACACCAATGAAAAAAGCAACTGTCCTGGTGGCTGATGATGATGCGGCCATACGCACAGTGCTCAATCAGGCATTGTCGCGCGCTGGCTATGATGTCCGCGTCACCTCAAACGCTGCCACCCTTTGGCGCTGGATTTCCGCAGGTGAGGGCGACATCGTCATCACGGATGTCGTGATGCCGGATGAAAATGCCTTTGATCTGCTGCCGCGCGTCAAGAAAGCAAGGCCTGATCTTCCCGTGCTGGTGATGAGTGCGCAAAACACATTCATGACCGCCATCAAGGCTTCGGAACGCGGTGCCTATGAATATCTGCCCAAACCCTTCGACCTGACAGAAATGATCGCCATAGTGGGGCGCGCCCTGTCAGAGCCGAAAAAACTGCCAAACGACGCCGAGGAAGATCTGAGCGAAGGAATGCCGCTGGTCGGGCGGTCGGCTGCGATGCAGGAAATCTACCGGGTGCTGGCCCGGCTGATGCAAACCGATCTGACATTGATGATTACGGGTGAATCGGGAACCGGTAAGGAACTGGTTGCCCGGGCGCTGCATGATTATGGCAAACGCAGAAACGGACCCTTTGTCGCCATCAACATGGCCGCCATTCCTCGCGACCTCATCGAATCGGAATTGTTCGGCCACGAAAAGGGGGCCTTTACCGGCGCGCAAAGCAGGTCCAGCGGACGCTTTGAACAGGCGGAAGGGGGCACGCTGTTTCTCGACGAAATCGGCGACATGCCGATGGATGCCCAGACCCGTTTGCTGCGCGTTTTGCAGCAGGGCGAATATACCACTGTCGGCGGCAGAACGCCGATCCGCACCGATGTTCGTATTGTCGCCGCCACCAACAAGGAACTGAAATCATCCATCAATCAGGGCCTGTTTCGCGAAGACCTCTACTACCGTCTCAATGTCGTTCCGCTGCGGCTGCCGCCACTGAGGGACAGGGCGGAAGACATTCCCGATCTGGTGCGTCATTTCAACATTGAGGCCGAAAAGGAAGGGCTCCAGGCAAAGCGTTTCGAGAATTCGGCCTATGATCAGCTCAAGCAATATCCCTGGCCCGGCAACGTGCGTGAACTTGAAAATTTTGTCCGTCGAATCACCGCGCTTTATCCGCAGGATTTCATCACCTCCGAGATTGTCGAGGCAGAACTGCGCACTGAGAGCGGCAAGGACCAAGACAGTCCGCTGGGGAATATGACCGGCTCCATCTCCATCGCTCAGGCGGTGGAGGACAATATGCGACGCTATTTCTCTGAATTCGGTGAAGACCTGCCGCCGCCGGGGCTCTACCATCGGATTCTGGAAGAGGTTGAATACCCACTGGTTCTTGCCGCTTTGACGGCAACCCATGGCAATCAGATCAAAGCGGCCGAACTGCTTGGCCTCAATCGGAATACCTTGCGCAAAAAAATCCGCGATCTTGGGGTTTCTGTCTACCGTTCTCCTCGAACCGCTTGACCAAAGTGGATTGGCGTTGCATTTTCGCCACATGGCGTTGCATGATGGCAACGCCTTTGCCCGCCAGGCCGGGTAAATGCATCACGACAGAGCGGAACTGAGGGTTCAATGACAGTCGGCGGAACTTTTTCATCTGCGGACAAGAAGACACTAACGCCATTGCCAGAGGATACGGACAGGCGCAAAACGCTTGCTTTGCCCGGCGTAATCATTGTCGTTTGCGCACTGATTTGCGCCATTGTGTCCTTCGCTATCCTGATGGGGCTGACATCGATTGCACCGCGCAATGAAGTGGTGCTGACGGCGGTCATCGTCAACCTGGTGTTTGTGCTGGCTCTGATCGGTCTGATTGTTCGTGAAATTGTCAATATTCTTGCCGCACGGCGTCGGGGACGCGCGGCCTCCAGGCTGCATGTGCGGATCATTGGGCTGTTCAGTGTCGTCGCCATATTGCCCGCCATTCTGGTGGCCATCGTTGCCAGCATCTCTCTGGATGTCGGGCTTGATCGCTGGTTTTCGATACGCACAAAGGAAATCGTCAGTTCATCCCTCAGTGTGGCTCAGGCCTATGTGAATGAAAATGCCCGCTACCTGCAGGGTCAGACCGTTTCCATGGCCAATGATCTGGATGCTGCCAGATCGCTCTACAGCCTCGACCGGACGGGCTTCAATGTACTGGTTACCCGCCAGGCAATCGGCAGGGGTCTGCTTGCTGCAAGTCTCGTCAGACAGGATGGACGCGTTGTGGTGCGGGCCGACATACCGACCGACAAGCCGCTGCCCGTTGCTCCGTCAGAGGCGTTTGATGCCGCGGCAAAGGGTGAGCCCGTATTGATCCCACCCGGCGCTACAAACCTGGTTGGCGCCGTCATCAAACTGCAGAAAATCCCGGGCGTTTTTCTCTACACAATCAGAGCCGTGGACCCAAATGTCATTGAATCCATGCGATTGATGGAGGAAAACACCGCCGAATATCGCGCGCTCGAGGCAGACCGCCGTCCTATCCAATTGGCGTTTGCAATTCTGTATCTGGGTTTTGCGCTGATTGTTCTGCTGTCGGCCATATGGACCGCCATTGCCGTCGCGGACCGGATCGTGCGGCCCATTCGCTTGTTGATTGGCGCTGCGGATGATGTCGCGAGCGGTGATCTCGGTGTCAGTGTTCCGGTCCGTTCATCGGATGGCGATGTTGGTAATTTGTCCATGACATTCAATAATATGATAGAGGAACTTCGCGGTCAACGTGATGAGATCTTGCATGCCCGAGATGAAATGGATGAACGACGGCGGTTCACCGAAGCGGTCCTGTCGGGCGTTTCCGCCGGCGTTATCGGCGTCCATGATGACGGCATGATTTCCATTGCAAACCGATCAGCCGAAATGATGCTTGGGGTCGAACCGGATCAGCTCATCGGGAAATTCCTGTCGGATGTCGCTCCGGAGGTGGCGCCCGTTCTTGCTCAGGCTGCGCAGTCGCATCGCAGCGACTATCGCATGCAGGTGACAGTCATGCGAAACGGCTCTGAAAGCACACTGAATGTCCAGGCCACCAGGGAGGTTCCGCATGAGGGGCATGAATCCTTTGTCGTGACTCTGGACGATATTACTGATCTGGTCATCGCCCAGCGATCCACCGCCTGGGCTGAAGTTGCACGGCGCATCGCCCATGAGATCAAGAATCCTCTGACGCCCATACAGCTGTCCGCCGAACGGCTCAAACGGCGTTATGGCAAGCAGATAGCAGAGGATGACCGGGCGGTCTTCGATCAGTGTACGGACACCATTGTTCGTCAGGTTGGCGATATCGGCCGCATGGTCGACGAGTTTTCCTCATTTGCCCGCATGCCCAAACCGGCAAAGGAAAAACATGATCTGCGCGAGATTCTGAAAGATGCAATTTTCTTGCGGAAAATCAGCCGCAATGACATCGAATTTACCCAGGAATTCAGCGATGAACCGCTGATCGGCTATTTTGATTCACGCATGTTGGGACAGGCCTTCGGGAATCTGATAAAAAATGCTTCCGAAGCCATTGATGCTCTGACCCCAGATCAAAAGAGAAATGGACACAGGATCATGGTTCGCGCAGGAAGGCTGGCCGACGGAGAACTGGTGGTCGATGTCATGGACAACGGCAAGGGGCTGCCGGTTGAAAACCGCAACCGGATCTTTGAGCCCTACATGACCATGCGCGAAAAAGGCACGGGTCTTGGTCTGGCAATCGTGAAGAAAATCATAGATGAACATGGCGGCATACTTGAGCTGCACGATGTTCCCCCGGATTTCGATCCGAATGGTGGCGCAATGATTCGCGTACGACTACCGGAAGGAAATGTGGCGGACGTGACCAAAGCAGTGGGAGAGAAAGAAACCTATGGCGTCTGACATATTGGTTGTCGATGATGAGGAAGATATCCGCGAACTGGTTTCGGGGATACTTTCCGATGAGGGCCACGAGACCCGCACAGCCAGCGGCAGCGACAGCGCGCTGCAGTCGATTGCGGAGCGCGTCCCCAGACTGGTCTTTCTGGACATCTGGTTGCAGGGAAGCAGGCTGGATGGCCTGGCATTGCTTGACGAGATCAAGATCCGTCATCCGCATCTGCCGGTTGTGATGATTTCCGGCCATGGCAATATTGAAACCGCGGTCTCTGCCATTCGCAGGGGCGCCTATGATTTTATCGAAAAACCCTTCAAGGCGGACCGGCTGGTGCTGGTCGCAGAAAGGGCGCTTGAGACGTCGAGCCTCAAACGCGAGGTCGATGAACTCAAACGACGTTCAGGTGAACCGGTTGATCTCACCGGTACTTCAATCGCCATTTCGCAATTGCGCCAGACGATTGAAAAAATTGCCCCGACAAACAGCCGCGTGATGATTTTGGGGCCGTCGGGTTCGGGCAAGGAACTGATCGCGCGAATGATCCACAGACATTCGGCGCGTTCAGAAGGTCCTTTTGTAGCGCTCAATGCAGCGGCCATCACACCCGACCGCATGGAGGTCGCACTCTTTGGCACTGAAGGTGGCAACGGACAGGAGCGCAAGGTTGGGGCGCTGGAAGAAGCCCACGGCGGCATCCTGTATCTCGATGAGATCGCCGACATGCCCAAAGGCACCCAAAGCAAGATATTACGCGTACTGGTGGACCAGCAATTTGAACGCGTGGGCGGCGCCAAACGTGTCCGGGTGGATGTGCGTGTCCTCTCGTCAACTGCCAGCAATCTTGAACAGTTGATCGCCGATGGACAGTTTCGACAGGACCTTTATCACCGTCTGGCGGTGGTTCCGGTGAAGGTACCGTCACTGGCGGAACGCCGCGAGGACATTCCTTTCCTTGTCGATCAGTTCATGAAACAGATCAGCGAACAGGCCGGCATCAAGATGCGGTCGATTGGTGATGATGCGATGGCGGTTCTGCAGGCCCATGACTGGCCTGGCAACATCAGGCAGTTGCGCAACAATATCGAAAGATTGATGATCCTGACCCGTGGCGATTCAACCAATGGCCCGATCAGCGCCGACATGCTGCCAAAGGAAATTGCCGAGATGCTGCCGAATGTTTCCGGTCAAAGCGACAATCATATCATGACCTTGCCCCTGCGTGAGGCACGGGAACTTTTTGAACGTGAATATCTCGTCGCCCAGATAAATCGCTTTGGCGGCAATATATCAAAAACATCTGAATTTGTCGGTATGGAGCGCTCGGCATTGCATCGAAAGCTGAAAACGCTTGGCCTATAGATGCAATCTGCATAGAAGACCGCTTTGGGTGATTGTTTGCCGCGTGAAGAACAGGCGTTTTGAAGCAGGGCAAGGGTAACATGATAAAGGACCAGGCGGTATGAAAGTCATTATCTGCGGGGCAGGGCGCGTTGGCTATGGCATAGCGGAGCGACTGTCGACGGAGGACAATGATGTTTCGGTGATCGACACATCGCCTTCGCTGATTCAGGCCATTCGCGATTCACTGGACGTCAGGGGCTATGTCGGTCATGGCGCGCATCCCGATGTGCTTTCCCAGGCCGGCGCCGATCAGGCGGACATGATCATTGCTGTCACGCTTTATGATGAAGTCAATATGGTTGCCTGCCAGGTCGCCCATTCACTGTTCAACGTACCGACAAAAATCGCACGCATTCGAGCGCAAAGTTATCTCGGCTCGCACTATTCGGACCTGTTCTCGCGTGAACACATGCCGATCGACGTGATCATTTCGCCGGAAGTGGAAGTCGGCCAGATGGTTTTGCGGCGGATAGCCTTGCCGGGCGCCAATGATGTGGTTCGCTTCTCCGATGATCGTATCGCCATGGTTGCCATCGAATGCCTGGAAGATTGTCCTGTGGTCAATACGCCGCTTGATCAACTCAGCGACCTGTTTCCCGACCTGATTGCCACAGTCACGGGGATTTGGCGCGACGGTATTCTGACCGTACCGCACTCCACTGACCAATTGATGACTGGTGACCTGGCCTATGTGATCTGTGACAAGGACCATGTTCGAAGGACATTGGGTCTTTTTGGCCACGAAGAGCCAGAGGCGACACGCATCGTTATTTCCGGCGGGGGCAATATTGGATATTTTGTCGCCCACATGATTGAAGAGCGCCAGCCGAAGACAAAAATAAAGATTATTGAATATGACCGTGCACGCGCCGTCAATATTGCCGATAGTCTGAAACGCACAGTTGTGCTGAACGGTTCCTCCCTGGACAAGGATATCCTGATCGAGGCCGATATTCAGGATGCTGACCTTATGGTCGCACTGACCAATGATGATCAGGTCAATATTCTGTCCAGCGTCATGGCCAAACGACTGGGATGCAAATCCAACCTCGCCCTGATCAACAGCCCGGCTTTTCTGGACTTCACCAGAACCCTTGGCATTGATGCCTATGTCAATCCGAGGGCGGTGACGATTTCTCGCATCCTGCAGCATGTGCGGCGCGGCCGTATTCTGGCCGTTCACAGTGTCCAGCAAGGTGCTGCCGAGATCATTGAAGCACAGGCACTGGATACCTCACCTATCGTCGAAAAAGTGCTGCGAGAGCTGGATTTGCCCCCGGGAATTCGCATCGGGGCGATTTATCGCGACGGCCATGTCTTGCGTCCTGATGGCGACAGCAAGATAAAGACGAATGATCGCGTCGTATTGTTGGCGAAAACGGAATCCGTGCGCCATGTGGAGCAATTGTTTCGCGTCAGCCTTGAGTTCTTTTAACAGCCATGACCGGCGTGCTTTATCTCATTACCCTGGCATCTGCAGGACTTCTCGTACTGCTGATCCCTGCGGTTCTCGTTGCGATCGCGCACAACGAGATAGAGCTGGCCGCCAATATGGGCCTGCTGGCAGCCGTGGGCATTTTTGCGGCCCTTGCGATCCTCATCGCGCTTTCCGGGAAGACGAAAAAATCCGAGCGGGCCTTCAGTTATCTTGCACTGGTCGGTGTGTGGACGGTCACACCACTGATGAGCGCCCTGTTCTTCATGGTGCTGGCTGATCTGTATTTCATGCCTGCCTGGTTCGAAGCGGTGGGCGCCCTGACGACCTCCGGTGCATCCGTTCTGGCACGTGAACATGCGCAGAAGGGGTTGCTGGTATGGCGAACCCTGCTTGAATGGTATGGCGGGTTCCTGACGCTGGCATCCATCATTCATGTGCTGGCACCGGCCGGGTTCGGCGGTTTGCAGGGTCGCGGGAGCCGCCTGCTGTCGTCCGGTCCCGACGAGGGGCTGTTCAGGGTTGCAACCTACTATCCCTTGGCGCTGCAATATACAATCATGACCACGGTCATTTTTCTGGGACTGGTTCTGTTTGGCGTTAAGCCGCTGGAAGCAGGCATGCTTGGCATGATCTCGGCGGCAACAGGCGGATTTCTGCCCTTTGCCGACCCGCTGGAGCAGCATATCAGCCATGGCGCTTCAACCGTGATGGCCATCGGTCTGTGTTTCGGTACGATGAGTGTCTTTTGGCGCCGCCAGATATTGCGTCGGCCGATCCGGATATTTCAGAACAACCTTGAAACAAAGATCGTCTTTGCAATCATCATGGCACTGACGATTGCCTATGCTGTGCGTATCCTTGATGTTTCCGGCGGCGTTCTCCCGGTGAGTGTCTTTTCCGCCCTGCAGGAAGGCTTTTTCACGGCGTCCTCGCTTGTTGCCACCAGCGGAATTGAAACACGACCTGGCGTGATTGCCCTGTTGCCGCAAATCGTGGTTCTGGCCATCGTCTTCGTCGGCGCTGGCGTCTATTCGACCACTGGTGGCGTCAAGGTCTACCGGATCGGCGCCATGTGGATTTACGCCATAGCAGAACTCAACAGACTGATTTACCCCAACAGCGTTGACCGATTGCGGTTTGGCGATCTCGCGATCAATCGCGATTCCATGCAGGCCATCTGGACTTATTTTATCATCGCAGTGCTTGTCATAGGGCTTGGCTCGATGCTCATTGCGCTGACCGCAACCGGTTTTGAGGCGGCCATCTTCATGTCCGTGTCCTTGTTCTCCAATGCCAGCCCGATCTATGAGGCTTTGAGACCACCGACAGGCGTCACAATCGAAGCCTGGCCACACTTTCGCGAACTGCCGAACCCTGTTACCTATTTTCTGGGTATTCTGATCATGACGATCGGCAGGCTTGAAGTTCTGGTCATTTTCGCCGTTCTCAACATAAGATTCTGGTATAATCGCTAAAGATGTCGTGCGGCCTGTCTGTTCCTGCACGCCAATCGGCCAAACAGGTTCGGTCTTCCATGCGACGGGCAATACATTGACCCCTTGAATTGTTTTAAAGATTGCGGAAGGAGTGCCGATTTGGTAACCAAAACACTGCGCACACGGTCGGCAGTATTTTGCCTTGTAATTTGGTTCGACGATTGAGTTGCTATACAACCGTGCAAAAAGAAAAAAACCGGTAAGGATAAGGAAGACTGTCGCAATGGCGGAGCGTTCTCAGAATTTGCAAGACCAATTTCTCAACACAGTCAGAAAACAGAAAATCCCACTCACAATATTCCTCATCAATGGGGTCAAATTGACGGGAGTGGTTACTTCATTTGATAATTTTTGCGTATTGTTGCGTCGCGACGGACATTCGCAACTGGTTTACAAGCATGCCATCTCGACAATCATGCCTGGCCAGCCCATCCAGATGTTCGAGGGCGAAGAACCAGTTCGTGAAGGCTGATAAATCAAAGAGGGAAAGTGCCAAGGCCAATGCCGATATGGAAGCGGACAGGCAGGGCGATAGCACGCGCGCTGTTGTGCTGGTGCCGGTGCTTCGCAGTTCCGGTTCCACCAGTGGACGGCAGATATCTGACGGGCTGAAACGATCCGCCGATATCCGCCTGGCAGAAGCCATTGGCCTTGCAGAGGCCATCGAACTGGAGGTGGTTCATGCCGCCAGCGTCGGGCTGAGTGGCGCCAAACCTTCCACGCTGTTCGGTTCCGGCAAGGTCGAGGAAATAGCTGATATTCTGCTTGAGCAGGATGCGGGGCTGGTGGTGGTTGATCACCCGCTGACCCCGGTGCAGCAGCGAAATCTGGAAAAGGCCTGGCAGGTCAAGGTGATCGACCGCACGGGCCTGATCCTCGAAATATTCGGCAGACGGGCAACCACCAGGGAAGGGGTCCTGCAGGTCGAATTGGCGCATCTGAACTATCAGAAAGGTCGTCTCGTTCGCAGCTGGACCCATTTGGAGCGCCAGAGAGGTGGCGCGGGCTTCATGGGCGGCCCTGGAGAAACCCAGATCGAGGCCGACAGGCGTGGCCTTCAAGACAAGATCATCAAGCTGGAAAAAGAGCTTGAACAGGTCCGGCGAACACGACATTTGCACCGCGCCAAGCGCAAGAAGGTTCCGCACCCTATTGTGGCGCTGGTGGGTTACACCAATGCCGGCAAGTCAACTCTCTTCAACCGGATCACCGGCGCGGATGTTCTTGCAGAAGACATGCTGTTTGCCACCCTTGATCCGACGCTTCGCAAGATGACGCTGCCGCATGGCCGCATGGTTATTCTGTCCGACACGGTCGGTTTCATATCCGACCTGCCGACGCACCTTGTTGCTTCCTTTCGCGCAACGCTTGAAGAAGTGCTGGAGGCTGACCTCATCCTCCATGTGCGTGATGTCTCTGATCCTGACAACCAGACCCACAGTGCCGATGTGATCCGCATTCTGACCGAATTGGGTGTCAACAAGCCGGACGGACCGATCACCAATATCATCGAAGTCTGGAACAAGATCGACCTTTTGCCTGAAGCGGCAGCACAGTCCATGCGGGAGCGATCCGAACAGAACGAAAAGGTGGCCGTGGTCTCGTCCGTCACGGGGCAGGGTGTGGACCGGCTGCTGGAATTGATCGAAGAGGTTCTGTCAGGCACGCTGCTGGAGCGCGACATTATCCTCAAGGCCGATCAAATGGCACAGATTGCCTGGCTCTATGAGCATGCAGAGGTGATTGAGCGTGAAGACCGCGAAGACGGCAGCGTTGCATTGGCGGTGAAGATCACCGAGCACGATATGGCAGATTTTGAAAGACGCATGCACAGCTGAGCGATGGTCTGTGGGGACGGTCGGCAGGTCAGCCGACCGCTCATTATGTCAAAGCAACACCCCGGATCGAACCGACGATTGCCTCACCGCAATGACCATGTCCTGACCATGGACGCACAGGGGTGAGGGAACAGTTTTTCAATCAATTTTGGATCATCGGGATTCACCCCCTGTGCAGTCAGCTGCCCTTTCTGCTTTTCCGAAAGAACCCGATCTGCTTGCATCAGCGACCAGAAACGGTTGAACGCCGCTTCATTTGTGGCAAAATCCCCATCGGTCAGAGCATCAAGGCAGACTTTTCGCAATGCGCGCGTTTCATCACCGACATTGCGCCTGTCAGCGCCTGCGCTATAGCCAAAGAACAGGCCGATGGTGAATACAATGGCACACACTGAAACAATGGTTCCACGGGTACGGTCAATGCCGAACAGATAGGCGGCACCCGCGCCGACGAAGGTCAGTGCTGCCGGATAGATATCGCCGACCACACCTATTCGGCTCATTCCGCCTGACAGCCCCGCTGTTGTTCCAATGACGGCCAATGCGAGCATCAAAATGCTGAGGGAACCAATATTGTCACGGCCGGTCCTGGTCGATAATTGCCTGAACTCGAAGGCCAGCACGATAATGAGACCGCTGAGCCAGCTGAAAAACACCACGCCTCCAAACAAAGGTAGCAATGCTGCAGTCTGCTGAAGGCTCATTGACCTGTTTCCAAGGGACCTGTTTCCAAGGGACCTGTTTCCCGTTGCAGGAGCTTCATCGCTCCGTTACCCAGCGCGCTCTCATCCAATTGCGGGTTCTGCCATTGAATTTTACCGTCAATGGCAAATGCGGATTCCGGAATTGTCCTTTCAAAGGTTTCACCCAACGCCACATCGGTCCATTTGGCAAGCAGTTCCACATCAGGATTGGCATCCAGATGAAGGTCCTTGTAGCTGCCGATAGAGGCGGTGCCGTCCGGTTTGAGCAAGACAGAAAATGATGTCGCACGGTCCGTCTGACGCGGGTTGATCTTGCTGGCCAGCGTTGCAACAAAGGCCCATTTCTGTCGCTCGTTCAATGTATGGAAACTGGCCCCCGGAGATCCGAACTTGAAGGGAGCCAAGGGACCATCAACATCAATGCAGACGGTTTCGGCAGCGACAGGGACTGCCAAATTCAGTCCGAGTGCCACAGCGATAATTGCAGTCTTGAAATATTTTGACATCACAGGTCCTCGGCTTTGGGGCGCCTCAGTCAGGGCCATCCGTGCGCGGCTGGAGAAACGCACGGATGGCAGCGATGCTTGGGAGGCGCCGCATAAATTTGGGACTTGCAACATCGCTTGGCCGCCAGATAATCACAGGCATCGTGATTTGAGCGTGAATCCGGAATTCTCACCTGGCCGAGCCACCAATGTCGTTAAGGTCCGGTCTGCAGAGGCACCACAAAATTTGTATAGTTTTCCTTTGCCCTACAGGCACCCCCAGAATTGCATAGGTTTTACTAAAATGCTCTAATATGGTCTGGTAGGCGTGGGGGCGGTTTTCATATGATTGAGATTGGCTTGATCGGGAGATTTCGATTGGCCGGGGCACAGGGAGAAAAGTGTGCACCGCGTTCTCAGAAGGCATCATGCATTCTTGCCTATCTGGCCCTGTCCAAAAAACCCATCGCGCGCCGGGAGGTATTGACCAGCCTTCTGTGGAGTGAAAGTGACGAAGAACGCGGTCGGGCCTCACTACGTCAGGCCTTACGTGAATTGCGCACCCTTTCGCATGACCAACCGAAAGCTTTCATACTAACCAGCAGAAATACGGTTGAACTTGATGAAGGCGCATACCAGACTGATCTTACTAAAATTACGCAGGCGTTGGAAAACAATGACATAGATACATTCCATACATTGATGTCCCATCCTGAACCCGAACTTCTAGCTGGTATGGATGCCATTGACCCATTGTTCGACAGTTGGTTACGCGTTGAAAGAGAGCGGGTTGTCAGCGGCATTGCCCGTTCAGCTTTGGATCTGCTTGAATCTGGCGGGTTATCGTTCAATCAACAATGCAAACTGGCGGACATTGTTCTATCCATTGATCCGTTTGCGGAAAACGCCGTACAGGTGCAGATGGAAGCGTTGGAGGCGCGGGGCAGAACCAGCGACGCCCTTTCGTTATTTGAAAACTATCGCAAACGTCTGAGAGAAGAATTCGAAATTGATGAAAGTGCGGAGTTGCGCGCTTATGCTCAGATTATTCGTCAGAACTCCGACCAAAAAAGTCTTGCCAAAGCGGCTGAGGGATTTGCAGAAGACGAGGAACTCACATCTTTCGCAAACATTTCAGGCAGCTACGCTGTAGAGAAAAAACAGGTGACGAGCAGCAGTCCGTCGATCGCTATCATGCCCCTCAGGTCGCCGTCTGATAACAACGGCTCGGACTTTATGTCTGAGGCCTTCGCCAATGATCTTGTGTCGACCTTGTCACGATTCAGCGAATGGATGGTCGTCAATCCAAATTTGCGTTCAGGCCCGCTGGAAAATTCAAAATTGGCAGACCTGCAAAAACAACTGCATCGCGGCGGCATCGAATACCTTCTGGAGTGCGAGCTGAAAACACGAGGAGAAAGCAAGCTCCATGTCAATGTTCGTCTCTACGATTGCATTCTGGAAAAACTGGAATTCAGTCAGGAATACATGGTTGAAACCTATGAACGCCTTGCCCTGCTGAACGAGATCAGCTGCAAGGTTGCATCCAGTGTACAAATTGCAGTTGCAACCTCGCGTTTGCATAAAATCAGAATGGGTTCAAATAACCAGCGAGCAGCTTACGACTTCTGGCTGGAGGGACAGCATCTTTTGACACAATGGAACCAATCAACAGAATCTGAAAAGATCGTATTGTTTGAAAAGGCGCTTGCCTTGGATCCGGAATTCGCATCAGCTTATTCAGGATTGGCCGCTGTTCTCAATTCTCAATGGTTTGTACTCCCGGGCAAACCGCCAGAAGAAAAAACGATGGAGCGGGCATTTACATATGCTCGTCGGGCAGTCGAACTTGATCCGTTGGACAGCAGAAATCACGTAAATCTGGGCTGGAGTCATTTACTTGCCCACCGGTTCGAATGCGCCGAGCTGTATTTCACAAATGCCGTAAATCTGAATCCAGCCAATCCGAATGTGGCTATCGCTGCCGCGCTCGCCTATGCTTTTTGCGGTAACTATCTGCAGGCGAAAGCGCTCTGTGACCGCGCCTTTGATCTCAATCCAGGGCCGCCGGAATGGTATTTCGCCTACAAAGCGACGATTGCCTTTCTCAATGGTGATTTCGACGTCTGTGTGGAGGCTGTGACGCAGTCCAGAAACGTCTTCCCTGATATTCATGGCTGGTCAGCAGCAGCCAATTACAGGTTGGGCAGAATCTCACTGGCGCTGGATGATCTTGAACATTTTCATGCAAGCCTCTCATCAGAGTGGGCTGGCGAACGCTCACCTAGTAAAAAGCAGATCAGAGACTGGTTCGTCAGTATATTCCCTATTCGCGATCTTCAGCAACTTCAGGTGTTGCGAACCAGTATTGAGGCCCTTTCTTCAGGAGAAGAAATGGAGCGCCTTCAATCAAGCGCTCCATAATTCCCTTGTTATCCCATAAATGTCGGTCTGAAGTTCAATGCAGCCTTCAGACGCAGCGGGACATTACATAGTCGCCGACGCGAAAATCATAAGCCCGTTCGCGCTCGCTGAGATCAGAAGATTGTGGCTCCAAGCTGAAATAATAGTTGGGAAAGCCGTAGTCGCCGACTTGTACCTTCGCTTCAGTCGCAAGAATATCCTGCTCCCAGGGTATGGCAATGTAAGTTTCTGTCGCCGTGTCGAAATTTGGGATGATTGTCACGCCAGCGGGGACAGGTGCGGCGAGAAACTGACCAATTTTTTCGTTTGGGTTGGCTTTTAGGGCTATCTGCTCGGCCGGGTCCTTGGCGACCATTCGCAAATATTTACCAAGCCCGATCGGATCTGCTACCATTAATTTTACCACGGTTTACTCTCCTTTGTTGCTCTTAGTTACTCTGCAAATTCCTGGCCTCTCTTCAGTCTTACGAAGCGCGCTTTTTCCGCGCCATCAGTAGAGGCACGCACCAAATCAGCCAGTTTTCCGCTATCCATTGACAATAGGTCGATGAATTTCTTCATAGTGTTTATGGCTTTTTCTGACTTTGCGGTTTCAAATTCATTTGCGTCAAAAATACCAATATTGTGAGTCTCAGTGGAACACTTCAGCGCGTCGGTAATTGTACGCGCAACAATTTCGGAACCAACGGGACCGAGATGCACACCATTGTTCCCTGCCAGAGCAGCCTCTTGAAGAACGTAATAGGAGAGGGGCGTTTCATCACGAAAATTGGGAACACTGTCCAACGCCAGGTCAAGTTGCCGTTTATCCTCGTCTCCACCAAACGGAATATTAACTGCCCGCATATCTGAAGATGACAGGATGTCGACGCCCAATTTCGCTGCGATTTGCTGGCCGGTTGGAAGTCTGAAACGAATACAACGTTCCATATCCAGATAGGGAATCGATTTCTGCACCGCTTCACCGGTGGCAAAATTGTCAAACCTTGCTGAGGTTAGCCGTGGCGCCAATAACGGAGAAATCCGTTGAGCGTAGGCCGGCTTTGTCTGGTCGAGCTTGAAAAACAGTCTCCAGTCCACAATCCAGTTCTGTGGAACGGGCAGTTTTTGGCTCAATGCGGGATTGCTTGATGACAGCATTTTATTAAAGCTGCTGAACGTCAGAATATTGTCGATAAATCCGGCTTCAATGATACCTTTGTCATTCAGGAACAGACTATTGACAGGATACTGGTTGCGAACCATGCCGTGCCCGATGCGCGAGACAGCAAAGATGAATTCGGCCGAGTGGCTGATTGTTTCTGTAGTCCCGTCTTCCATGATTTGATTGCCGCCGAAGAACCTTTCATGGACGTGTCCATCAATTATCCTGCGCATGACATCGTTGACAATAATATATCTGTAGCTGCGCACGATAAACTGTCTGGTCAGACGAAATATGTTTTCGGGTTTTTCGCCACTGTCGGCGATCGCATCTGCGACCTTGTTATGCACATGCATGAACAGAACGAGGATTTGGGATAGAAGAAGATGGGTATCGTTGCGCCAATCACTGATAATCGGATCAATTCCGCCGCCCGAAGGAGAGTGTCCTGCTGCATCGTCGACCGTGTCTGTGATCCGCGCCAAATCGTAGGGGCATGTATTTGAACCGTGAGCCAGAATGCCCAGCGAGGCCTTGGCAGGCCCGAGTTTGCCCATCCTGAAGCGGTAACGGGCTGCGGCTCCTTTCCGGTGACGCTCATAGAGGCCGGGCGTGACTTCGATACCCCCGCCATAAAGCGTGTCGAGATCAAGTTGAGGTGAATTCAGATTGGACGCACTTGCCGTATTGTTTAAGCCCTGATTATGAGATGGGGCCGAGTTGAAGATCCGGCTGCGGGTCAGGTCGTGAAAAATGAATTGAAGCAGATAGGTGTACCCGGCGGGAATGCCATCGGGATCATCCATAACGGACATTTGATGTCCTGAATGTTTCATTCGACTGGCTATGGTTTGCAGGTATTTTTCAGTAGCAGAATCCGGTTTGGTGTTGTCTTCGGTCATCTGTGCCCATGACAAATTGCTCACAAGCCCTTCAAACATTGGGCTGATTTGGTTCTGCGTCATGTCGGTCATGTTGCACAAATATCTGCTGTTTCCGTGCGCCACTTGCAGCCTCCTCAACGTCTTACAAGATCATCAATTTTTTGATTACTCAATCAGCTCCAGCGTGAAAGCATCGTGAATCGTCGCAATCATCGCCTGGCTGGAAAACCAAGGCACATTTTTCTAATTCTCTGCCTCAATGCCGTTTTACAAAATCAGATCGGTGACACAAATTCACCGCTGGTCATTGAAATGAGTTCGTCTTGACTGACATGCTCAAGCAATCTGTCTGAAATCCACGAAGGATCGTGTGATTGAAATCCGGGTACAATCACTCGAACCACTGCGATTCCTATTTCGCTTCGGGTAAGGTCTACAAAAAGTGGTTCATACCCCTTGCGCGCTATGCTGGTTATCAGAAATTCCAACGGATCGCGTTCCCCGCAGAATTTGTGTTTCACAAATGGCTTATGCTGTTTCAATTGCGGATAGTCAGACAGCGTGAGAGTTTTGGATCGTCTGATCCAAATGTGGTCCTGTTCATGCAGAGCCTGCGGACCCGCCTGCTGCAGTTTCAGAAATGCCAAATCCTGAGCGATTTCCATTTGGCACATTTCCAGAAAGGCATTGTGCATCGCATCCAGTATTTCTGTGCCAGCGGAAAAACCGGCTACCACTGCGCTACCGTCCGGAAGCGCCGACAAGGCCGCAACCACTGGAATATTCAGATCGCTGGTAATATCCAACAACCAGAATTCACGCTCGGTGTCGCCGCGCAATTTCTTCGCAAAATCGCTGAAGCCGGTTTTCCGCTGGACAGGTTCATCAATAAGCCCCGGAACCATGCGACCATACCACCAAAGTGCCGCGGCATCGCGCTCAATGGCTTCCTGCAAAGCCGACCGTATGGCATGATATTTTGAGGTGCCCGCACCAAGACCGGAACTATCCGTTTTTCTGGCAGTCGGGCATGGACTGCGAAGTACCAATCCAGCTGGCAGCAATCTGGCAGACTGATCAAGTAATGATCTGGCCTCAATCCAATCAAGCTCATCAGGACTGGTGTTTTCCTGCCGCCCAACACCGCCCATTGCCCAAGCGTCGTGCAGTCTGTCAGCAGAACGATGGTCAGGACCAGTGGCAATCAGTGGATCATTATCTCGCTGTAAAAAGGAAATATATTCAGCCACCTCTCCCAGGCAGCCCTCAAAGGCGGCTCGAAACGTAGTGCCGCGCCCCCCCGCACTGGCCGAACCATGACCATGAGCTGCCAAACCAAACGTGACCGCAGCCATGGTCCCACCGAAAAAGGTTGCTCCAGGTGCATGGGGCGAGGGCAATTGAAAAGCCCGGTTCATCTTCGACGCCAGTTTGAGAAGCGCATGGCGGTTCTCCGACGTGGATAGATTCAATGTCGCCGGAACCAATCCGCGACAGGTCTCATCATGTTCGAGGTAATTCAGTGCAAGCAGGAAATCCAAAGCATCCTTTTGTGAATCGTCAATCCCGGTCGCCGGTAAATGGACATCGCCCGATTGCAGAACTGTGCGCTCTGCATAGCGTAGGATATTTTCAGCATCAGCAAATATTTTCACAACGCCGTCCCCACTTCCACTGCCAAATATCAAATAGCAGAACTGGCACGGAACGACAAAAGCTCTGCGCGAAACCTCATTGCAGCGCAGGTGCTTTTACTCTGCGCTCAGGTGCCTTTTGCTTCGAGCCCCTTGGCTTCGCCCCACAATTGCTCCATCCGCTCCAACGAGGCTTGTTGCAGGTCTTCGCCTTTGGCTTCGAGCGTCTTTTCAATGTGGGAAAAGCGTCTTCTGAACTTTTGATTGGTGCCACGCAGCGCCATTTCCGGCTCCGCGCCGACATGGCGTCCGAGATTGACGAGGGCAAAGACGAGGTCGCCGAACTCCTCCTGCACCTTGCCTTTGTCGTTGCTCTCAAGCGCTTCACGCAATTCGGCCAGTTCCTCTTCGATCTTGGCCAGAACAGGTGCTGCTTCGTTCCAGTCAAAGCCGACGCGCGCGGCCTGCTGCTGGAGCTTGATGGCTTCCGTCAAGGCGGGCAGGGCGCGTGGCACCCCTTCCAGCCTGCCGCCATCGCCATCCACTGCCTCACCACGCGCCTGGCGCCGTGAAGCGCGCTCTGCCTTCTCGGCAGCCTTGATGTCATCCCATTGCACTTTAACGCCTTCGGGCGTGTCTGTGCTGGCATTGGAGAAGACATGCGGGTGCCGGCGGATCAATTTGCGCGTGATGGCCTCGACCACGTCGCCGAATTCAAAGTCTCCATTTTCCTGCGCCATGCGCGCATGGAACACCACCTGCAACAGGAGATCACCCAATTCATCGGTCAGATCGTCCATGTCGTTGCGTTCTATGGCGTCGGCCACTTCATAGGCTTCTTCAATCGTATAGGGTTTGATCGACTGAAAATCCTGCTTGAGGTCCCAGGGGCAGCCTGTCTGCGGGTCACGCAAAGCAGCCATGATCTCAATCAGGCGTGATATGTCTTTTGATGGTTCCATGGTTTCAGCCTAGCTGAGTTTGTCCGGGCACGGCTGACAGAGCGAAAGCTATCCACAGCAATTCAGTCCAGCCACGCTGAACAGGGTATCAGCACCAGCGTTGCCAAAGGACAGGACGCCTACATCCATTTGTCGCATAAGATATATTATGGAACTTTTGCAACAACGCACCGACAGGCACGAAAGGTTTTGAGCCTACAACCAGCGCCGTCTCTCATCGTTGTCTCAGCACACACACAGGCACCCGGACGGCATATCAGTAAAGCGCGCGTAGCCAGGTCTCAACACGTTTGAATGTTGGCTCGTCAAGTACGAGGCTGAAGTGATCATGATTATCAACCAGCTCAACATTGTCTTGCAGGCCCTTGAATACAATTGGAAACTTGTCAGCGTCCATAGCTTCATCATTGCGACCGACAAGCACCAGAGACGTCTTTGGAAGACCGGCGATATCCGGCGCATAGTCGCGGTTGAGCGCAAGGTTTTTCATCAGTCGCCAGGAATAGCCAAGGGTCTCGGAACCATTCCTGTAGGCCTCGGGCAAATTGAATCTGATGGTTTCAAGGCCGTCCAGCCAATGGATGCCCACAAAGTTGAGCATTGTCAGGCCGATGATGCGCGGCAGTGAAATATGCGCCCAACCGGATTGCACCATGGTCGGTGCGTCGGGACCGAGGAATGGCGCAAGCGCAAAATAACCACGGGCCTGGGACCCGTGTTGACCGGCCGCAAATCGAATGGCCAGCGCGCCGCCGGAGGAATGGCCACCAATGACGATATTGGCATCAGGATCATCGCGTTTGATCATCGCGATCAAATCGACAATATCCTCCTCAAGCTGACCGACATGCTCGATATCACCGCGCCGGTCGCCGGAGCCCAGATGACCGCGGATGTTCAGCACAAAGACTTCTGCTGCGCCCTGACGCGCCAGATAATCGCCCAGCGGCGCCAGATAGCTGCCGTGATAGCCCGATCCATGCAGCAGGATGACCTTGAGGTCCGTCGCTGCCGGATAATGGGCGTAGGAGATCGCCTGCCCGTCACGGGCTGTGAACTGCTTGATCGCCGCCGGTTCGACTGCCGCCGTGTCGCCACTGCGCAAGCGATCAAAATTGAGACTGTCGGTTCCATTCACCCGCGGCGCAATCAGCGTCAATGCAAAGCCTATGAGCAGATAGATGACGGGAAACATCAGGATCGGGATGATCAGTTTCCAGGTCATGCAGATTCTCCCTTCATATCACCGACTATTATGGTTTAGCGATGCTATTTAATGCATTGTTTTTATTTTATTTATTAAAAGGGCAACATTTCTCTTTTCAGGCTCGCAAAGGCAATTCCACGCTCTGATCCAACACAAGCATGTCATAGGCCGGCTCCACATGAGCGGGTGTTTCGTTCAGCACGGTTTGATAATCCAGGGGTATATGCATGTGGGTCAGAAGTGCGCGTTTAGGCTGCAAGTGCTCAATCCAGCCCAGCGCCTGCTCAAGTGACAGATGGCTGGGATGGCGACGGTATTGGAGTGCGTCGATGATCAGCACATCGAGGTTTTGCAACCTGGGGATCGCCGTGTCAGTAAAATCGCTGACATCGCTGCAATAGGCAATATCGCCAATGCGGAAACCCAGCGACACAATATCGCCGTGCATTTGCTCATGGGGCCATAGAGTAACCTCGCCCCCTTCCCCATCAATGATGATCGGTTCATCCAGATTCGCGATGATCTGCGCATCGAGTATCGGCGGATAATTGCTGCCCTCCGGCTTGACGAAGCAATAGGCGAAAGCCTCACGCATATGCTGCATGGTGGGGCCATCGGCATGGACCGGAATACGTTTGCGCTGTTCAAGGACGAAGCCGCGCAGATCGTCAATGCCGTGAAGATGATCGGCATGGCGATGGGTATAGACAACGCCATCAAGCCGTCGGACTTTTGCACTGATCATCTGTTCACGAAAATCCGGCCCCGTATCGATGGCAACCGTCGTCTTGCCGCCATCCTCGCTGGTCTGCTCGATCAGCAGCGCAGCTCTGCGGCGCCGGTTTTTCGGATTATCGGGATCGCAGGCGCCCCAGTCACCGGTGATCCGGGGCACGCCCGGAGACGACCCGCAACCCAAAATCGTGATGCGTTGCCTGACCTGCATTTACCGCTCGCTGCCTTCGATCTGGCGCCCGGAAACGTCCTGTGTCGGTTTTGGCACCTTGGAAAACAACCGGAAGAAATTCGCGCTTGTTTGCGCCCACAGGTCGTCCACAGTCATCTGCAATGTCTCGGCCAGGACCTGCGCCGTGTGGACGACATAGGATGGCTCATTGCGCCTGCCACGATGGGGAACGGGAGCAAGATAGGGTGCATCCGTCTCAACCAGCAAACGGTCCTTGGGCAATTGCCGTGCTATATCGCGCAGTTCCTCGGATTTTTTGAATGTCACTATGCCCGAAAAGGAGACATAGCCGCCAAGTTCAATGCCGACCTGCGCCAATGCGGCGCCGGAGGAAAAGCAATGCAGGACAAAGGGAAAGGCGCCCTTGGCCATTTCCTCACGCAACAGGGCCGCCATGTCATCGTCCGCGCTGCGGGCGTGAATGACGAGCGGCAGCTGCGTGATGCGGGCTGCGGCAATGTGATTGCGCAAACCGATTGCCTGGGCCTGCCTGGGGGCCTTGTCATAGAAATAGTCCAGGCCGGCCTCGCCGATGGCAACGCATTTGGGATGCTCTGACAAACGCACCAGGTCGTCTACGGTGACATCCAGTTCTTCATCGGCATTGTGCGGATGGGTTCCGACGGAGCAATAGACGGAGGGGTATTTTTCGGCAATGGCGATGATGCCGGGAAATTTGACCACCCGGGTCGATATGGTGACCATGCAGCCAACCCCGGCGGACTCGGCCCGCCGCACCACTTCATCGCGCTCTTCCTCGAAATCCGGGAAATCAAGGTGGCAGTGACTGTCAACCAGGATAGGCAAGGGCCCTACTCCGTCTTTTCCGCTTCAACATAGCGTGGAAACACGCCCTGCGGTTTGGGAATGGCAGTGCCGCTTTTCAAGCGACCCGAAGCGCCCAGCTGGTCAAAATCACGCTCACCGGGATCGATCGACAGACCGTCCAGCAGCCTGGCGGCCGAACCCGGTATGAAGGGCTGGCACAGCAGCGCCACCTGGCGAATGATTTCAGCCGTCACATAAAGCACCGTTCCCATACGGGCCGGATCGGTTTTCTTCAAAGCCCAGGGCTCCTGGCCGGCAAAATACCGGTTGGCCTCGGATACAACGGCAAAGATGGAGCCCAGGGCCATGTGAATGGCTTGCTGATCCATGGATTCGCGGGTTTCCGCCAGCAGATTGTCGGCCGCCTGCAGGATGGCCTTGTCCGCGTCGTCAAAGGCGCCTGGTTCGGGAACTTTTCCCTCGCAGTTTTTCGAAATCATCGACAGCGAGCGCTGCGCCAGATTGCCCAGATCATTGGCAAGATCGGAGTTGATCCGCGCAACAATGGCCTCGTGATTGTAGTTTCCATCCTGGCCGAAGGGCACTTCGCGCAACAGGAAGAAGCGAACCTGATCCAGCCCGTAATGGTCGACCATGGAAAATGGGTCGACAACATTGCCAACAGATTTCGACATTTTTTCTCCCCGGTTGAAGAGAAAACCATGGGCATAAATGCGCTTTGGCAGGGCGATGCCGGCGGACATCAGAAAGGCCGGCCAATAGACAGAGTGGAAGCGGATGATGTCCTTGCCGATAATGTGAACATTGGCAGGCCAATAGTCCCAGAGCGGGTTTTCGGTGTCGGGGTAACCAAGCGCCGTAATGTAGTTTGTCAGGGCATCAACCCAGACATACATGACGTGTTTGTCGTCACCCGGCACCTTGATTCCCCAATCGAAGGTGGTGCGCGACATGGACAGGTCTTTCAGACCGGAATTGACAAAGGAGACGACCTCGTTGCGGCGCGAATCCGGACCGATGAAATCCGGGTTGCTCTGATAATGTTCCAGCAATGGATCCTGATAGGCTGACAGGCGGAAAAAGTAGCTGTCTTCCTCAACCCATTCCACAGGTGATCCCTGCGGACCATAACGCACATTGTCGTCGCGCAGTTCGGTCTCGTTTTCCTGATAATAGGCCTCATCACGGACCGAATACCAGCCGGCATAGCTGTCCTTGTAGATGTCACCGGCTTCCACCATCTTGTTCCAGATGGCCTGGCTTGAGCGATGATGACGCTCTTCGCTGGTGCGAATGAAATCATCATTGGACGCACCAAGCACCTTGGCCATACGCTGGAACTCGGCCGTGTTGCGGTCAGCAAGTTCTCGTGCCGTCAGACCCTGCGCACGGGCCGTCTGTAACATCTTCTGACCATGTTCATCGGTACCGGTCAGGAAATAGACATCCTTGCCGTCATGGCGTTGAAAGCGCGCCAGCGCATCGGTGGCGATCAGCTCATAGGCATGGCCGATATGCGGCTTGCCATTGGGATAGGAAATCGCAGTCGTTATGTAGAAGCGGTTTTGGTCGCTCATTATCAGGATCACTCATCTGTAAGGTGTTTGTGCCCTCTTAAGACACTTTGCCCGCAATGGCTAGTGTTTATCTGCCGATTGGCAATCGCCTATCCAGGGATATAATCGCGCATAAACAATATGTTAGTCGGCATTTTGCTTTCAATGCAGCAGTGATTTTTCAGGCTGCTGACAGGCGCGAAAGAGACGAAAACAACGATATGATCGTTTGCTTGCGGTCCAGATTGAAACTGGCGGCCGTGGCCAGACTTTCCTGCAGGCGGCTGGACAGCAATGCCCAATGGTTTGCCGCGGCCAGATTTCCCCTTTCGGCTTCCTCACGCGCCATTTCCATCACCCGCTCTTCGGCATAATCGACGAAAAAGCCAAAGGCGGTTTCCCGGTCCCTCGCCGTCAATGTATCGGCCAGCGTGTGCACGACCCTGCGCGATTGCGCCGGTCCGTCACGCAGGATCTGCTCAAAGGCCTCGGCGATTTCCAAGCCGCCATAACGCAGCAGCAGCAAGGCGTTTGAAAGACTTCCCCTGGAATGGTGGACCACCGCCTCGAGAACCGCTGGATCCTGCCCGGCAAGTCCCAGATGGTCCAGCCCCTGCAGCAATTGCGTATCGTTCAAAGGCTGCAACCGCAAAGGCATGCAGCGCGAGCGGATTGTCGGCAGCAATTTTCCCGGCGCATGGGACAGCACCAGAAACAGCGTTCTCTTGGGTGGCTCTTCAAGAATTTTCAGGATGGCATTGGCGGCTGATCGGTTCATGTCGTCTGCCGGATCGATGATGATGATACGCCAGTTTCCGGTGCCCGATGTCTGGGCGAGAAAGTGGCCTGCCCGGCGCACTTCATCAACGGTGATTGCCGATCTGACCTTGCCGGTCTTGATGTCCACCGGACGCGCCAGATGCAGCAGATGGTGAGAAGCACCACTGCCGAGCTGGCGCATGACGGGCGAATCGGGATCCGGGTCACCGATGGTTTCAGGCGCGCTATCGGGCTGCGGATGGCTCAGCACATGGGCCGCGAACCGGTAGGCCAGCGTGGCCTTGCCGATGCCTGCGGGACCTTCCAGAAGCAGGGCATGATGCAGGGTGCCGCTGCGATAGGCCATGGCGAGGAATTCCAGGGTCTCTTCATGTCCGAAGATTTTGGTATTTTGCGCCGGTGGAACTGCACCATCGAGCACATTGTGGTCGCCGCTCATTGTGGCTCTGCCGTTATGTCGGACGATGCAGCTTTCGCGGAAGACCGCTTGCGTGTCCGTTTTTTCCTGGGGGGCTCATCCGGCAGCCTGGACAAGGCAAGCTGTTCGATAGCCAGTTTTTCTATCGTTTGCGCAATGGAATCGGCCGGCTGATTTGCATCCACCACCTTGCATCTCTCCGGCTCCTTTTGCGCAATTTCCAAAAAGGCCTCACGGCGTTTTTCGTGGATCGACAGCGCCTCTTTCTCGTAGCGATCCGGATTTCCGGACCCGGCACGTGCAGCAGCGCGGGCCAGGCCGACTTCAGCAGGCAGATCAAGAATGACGGTGAGATCAGGTACCATGCCATTGATGGCAACCCGTTCCAGTGCCGTGACAAATTCCGGCTCCAGATTGCCGGTCACACCCTGGTAGACGCGCGAGGAATCCATGAAACGATCACACAGGACGATCTTGCCGGCTTCGACCGCCGGCCGGATCAATTCTTCAACATGATCGCTGCGCGCGGCGGCAAACAGAATGGCCTCCATCCGCACGCCAAATTCTTCTGCGGCGCCCGAAAGCAACACGTGGCGGACGGCTTCTGCGCCAGGTGAACCACCGGGCTCACGCGTCATGACGACATCATGGCCCAATGCGCGAAGCGCCTCTGCCAGATACTGGATCTGGGTGGACTTGCCGGCCCCCTCACCGCCCTCAAATGTTATGAACCGTCCCTTCAAAGAAACCCTGTCCCCTCATCAACATTCAATATGGTGGTCCGGTATCCAGACCGGCAACACACAAATCGACGCCCCGGAGCGCTGGCTGAACCAATGATCTGGTTCATTCTCACGAGGTTTGACTGTGTTTGTAGGGGGCTTTTTATTGGCCGTCCAGACAATCCGAATGTATTGAGGCAATGTTTTACGATTATAACCAGAACAATATCAATTCCTTGGCGGCATCGAAGGCGCGCCGGTGCAAAGGGCCCTTGTCCACTGTTTCAGCGGCAAAAAGCGGGGTCTGCTGGCTCAGGGTGTCACCAATCCACACATTCAGGGTTCCCACAGCATCGCCCTCTTCGACCGGCGCAGACAGCGGCCAATCGTAGATGATGCGCGCCTTCAGCCGGTCGGCATTGGTAATGGGAACAAAAATGTCTATCGGCCCTTTCGCCTTGAGCGTGATGCTGGACTGGGCGCCACCATAGACGCTGGCATTGCCAACGATTTCATCGCTGGAAAAAAGCTGTTTCTTTTCAAAGGAGCGCAGGCCCCACTCCAGCATCCTGCGGCTTTCCTCGGCGCGCTCCTTGATGCTGCTCATGCCGCTCATGGCCAGAAAGAGCCGCCTGCCCTTGCGCGCGATCGAACTGACAATGGCGTAGCCTGATTCGTCCGTATAGCCGGTCTTCAGGCCGTCGACACCGATATTGGCCGAAAGAAGCGGATTTCTGTTACGCTGGTTGATGCCATTCCAGGTGAAATCCTCCTGCGCGTAGAGCGGATAGAATTGCGGATAGGTCTGCTGGATATGTCGGGCCAGCAAGACCAGTTCCTTCATCGTCACCCGTGCATCTGGATGCGGCAAACCGGTTGCATTGGCAAAATTGGATTTGGTCAGGCCAAGTGCGCGGGCGCGCTCGTTCATCATGTCGGCAAAGACCTCTTCCGACCCGGCCATGCCTTCGGCGATGACAATACAGGCATCATTGCCGGACTGGACAATCACACCCTGCATCAGATCCTGCAGGCTGACAGATGAATGGATTTCCGCAAACATGGTCGAGGTGCCGGAGACCGCGCCGCCTGTCCGCCAGGCGTTTTCAGAGACCTCGAACGTATCCTCGGGAGACAGGCGCCCGGACACGATTGCATCGAACACCAGTTCCATGGTCATCAGCTTGGCAAGGGAGGCCGGCGGTATCAGGTCGTCTTCATTTTTTGCAAACAGCACCGAGCCGGTTTCCGCCTCGATCAGATAGGCCTGTTTTGCCTTGGTTTCAAACAGTTGAGCCATGGCTGGTGAAGGATTGATCGCCACCAGCAAAGTCCATGCAATCGCCAGCAGTGCGGCCTCGAACCTGTCGAACATCGGCTGTGACTTCCTCTTCATCTGACATGCATGCATGCGCCAAGACTAGCAATGGCCGGCGAATCGATCAATCCAATGGCACGCGAATCCGATGACGAGCAGTCCGCAAAACGGTTTGATTCGCACTGTCGCAGCAATGCAAACAGGTTTTCCGGGCGTATTGCCTTGCCAGCAACCGCTGTGTACATTTCCGGAAACGCTAGTTCCCCTGACGCTTCCAGGAGGCAAGAATCATCGTGCCGGTGAGTTGTGGTTGAGACAGGACCAGAGCGAAAGGCGTGTCGGCCTGCTGTTCGACCCGCATTTGCGCATAGGACGACACGGTCGATGCCGGCAGATCATCGCCGCTGGCAAATGTGCGCACAAAGGACGGCCGTTCCGTGGGAACCGGCCCGGTTTGCGGCAACGACCCGACGTCTGCGTCAATGGAGAACGCCGATTCGCTCATCGAGGCATCAGACGACAAGCTGGCCATTTTTATCCGTGGCTGCTTTTGTGAAAGACTGGCCGTTTCAACGCTGCGGCCAAAGACGGTCGAAATGGCCCGTTGCGGTGCGCGCATGGCCATCATGACACCGGAGCTGCCCACGCTATCATCCGGAATATTGTCCGGCGCCAAGGGGCTCGCTCTGCCATTCTTTTTGTAGGAAGCCGAGAGATAAGCCATATCATGGCCATCCATGCGGGCCCGGCCGACATATTGTACGCGAACCTTTGCCAGTCCGGCCTGCTTCATCTCCAGAACATCAGCTGCCTTGCTGGATACATCGATAATCCGGCCCTTTTCAAAGGGGCCGCGATCATTGACGCGTACCACCACGGAATGGCCATTCTCAGTATTGGTGACGCGCGCGTAGCTTGGCAAGGGAAATGTCGGATGGGCTGCGGACAGGTGATACTGATCATAGATTTCGCCATTGGCGGTCTTGCGGCCATGGAAGTTCGGACCATACCAGGACGCCAGCCCCTTCTTGTCGTAATTCTTGTCTTCTTTGGGCGTATACCACCTGCCCCGGACCTTGTAGGGTTTACCAAGCTTGAAACTACCGCCGCCCTTGGCCACCTTGCGCGATGTCGTGACGCGCTTGCTGGCGCTGACCCCATAGGCCTTGCTGCTGAATTTTGTCTTGGTGTTGATATCGGCCGTGTCCATTTCCGATATGGTGCTGCCACAGGCCGTCAATGCGATGCCGACAGAGGCAAACAGAGCGGCGCGGGCAATTGCGCTGACGATCGTCCTTCTATGCGCGCTGCCAGCGCGCGTCGATCCTGCAGGGGCCGAATTTACCGACACTGATCTTGCCAGTAATGATTTCGTCAGGTCTGAACCATATCGCATAGATAGATTAAATCCGAATTTGCTGATCATCAGGTTTTGACTATCCATACTACAATTGTGAAAATTTCCCAATGCCTTGGCACCATAGAAATTCTATTGCGACAAAAGCTCATTGGAAGAAGGGGATAGAACGCTGAAATTCAGGCAATTCCAAGCATTTTAGTCGAATTGATTGTAATGTGGTTAACGCCCCGTGAATTCATAACAGGCCCTGTTTGAAGGCCCTGCCGGCAACAACGGACCCTCTGGTCGTGATTCTGACAGTTTTTGGCAAACAACGGCTTGCAAAACAAAAGAACATATAGCAATAAGGCGGCGTCGGAGGAGTGGCCGAGCGGTTGAAGGCACCGGTCTTGAAAACCGGCGTGCGGGAGACCGTACCGTGGGTTCGAATCCCACCTCCTCCGCCATTTTCCCTTGCGTCTATCCTCCGCCATTTGCCCTTGCGTCTATAATGGCTGCACAAAATCCATTCTTTGAAAAGATTTTGTGCCAAGACAATTGCTTCCAGGAATAAAGATAATCTGATTTTGCGGTTTACCGGCAACTCATCAACATTCGGCCCCGTATTCGACTAAGACCCCAGCCCTACCTCAACTTGGCCGCAGCACGCTTGAGGAATATTGCGGGAACAGACTGGTCCACAAAAAAATACAAGAATTTGAAACCACTGTTCGCACGGCGCACATCCACAACGGGACCCGTTGATGATGAAAAGTGCGGAAGATTTTAGACACTATCTGGATGTTCAAAACCGAACACGCAAGGGACAAATGCACAAGCTCTATCCAAAGCCAGAACGCCAATCAAACCCGCAAATCAAAGAGTCGAATTTCCTGTGAATTGCTACTATTTCACAGCCAAAAATGAAAAATGCTTTATGCCCTTCAAACGAGGAACGTAGTTTTGATTTATAATATCCAAATGGTGCTGGACCCCAGTACTCCCCTTCACAAATTTTTCATTGAAATATTTGATCCAAATCTCATCCCGGTGTTTGTCAAACAAGTTGTCCGCCGTTTTCATGCGGCGTCTCTGATTTCGTTGGCGCTGTTGTCACGTTCGGGGTTTAGCCAGACGGGGCCTGCGGGCTGCCAGTTGCGCGGAGGTCCTGACCAGCGTTCTGGTTTCTGCGCCCGGGCATTTGCATAAAGAATAGCTCGGCTTGCAAGAACCTCGCGGTCAAGCCCTGCGTGGCGTGCGTTGGGTGTGACGAAGCGGATCGCGCTGTGAAGGTGCGTGCCGTTATACCATCTGGTAAAGTATTTCACCCAGGTTTGCGCTTCGGCCTTGGTTGCGAAGCCATTGCCTGGCCAGTCCGGGCGATATTTGCAGGTGCGGAATAGCGCTTCGGAGAAGGGATTGTCATTGCTTACG
>TARA_R110000751_G_scaffold95381_8_pt1 | contig 47488 bp, 37 predicted proteins | sample TARA_R110000751 | Tara Oceans TARA_R110000751 (sample SAMEA4398001) | marine metagenome | biome: Polar Biome; feature: [MES] marine water layer (ENVO:01000295) within the mesopelagic zone...; material: water (ENVO:00002006), including particulate matter (ENVO:01000060) such as...... | reverse complement strand
TTAATCTCTCACAAAAACTGGGAAAATCATAAGACAAGCCTGTCTGATGATTTTCTCGAGGGCTGCCCGACCGGGCCAAAATATTGGCCGGTGCGCCTTGGCAAAATGGCAAAGAGGGTAAAGCCCCGCAGGCCCAGGAAGGCCAGCAATGCAACCCAAAGGCCATGGTTCCCCCAAAGGGGAACAAGCAATACAATCAGCAGCACATAAATCACCAGCGACAACAGCATCATGTTGCGCATGTCGCGCGACCAGGTGGCGCCAATGAAAACACCGTCCATTTCGAAGGCCAAAACACCAGCCAAGGCTGTAAACGCGGCCCAGACAAGATAATGCCGTGATGCCATGCGCACGTCTTCAGACGTTGTAATAAAATCCACGACGGCACTGCCAAAGATGAGAAAGAACAGCGTCGTCAGCCCAGCAAGGCCTATGCCCCAGAACAGGCTCAGGCGCACTGCCCGCTCAAAGGCAGGTCGATGGTTTGCACCAATGGCACGGCCGGCCAATTGCTCTGCAGCATTGGCAAATCCGTCGAGATAATAGCCTGCAACCATGAAAAAATTCATCAAAACGGCATTGGCGGCAAGCGTCACCGGCCCGAATTGCGCACCCTGGCGCACAAACAGCGCGAAGGCGATCAGCAGTGCGAAGGACCGGATCATGATATCGCGATTGAGCGACATCAGCTTCATGACCGCAGACTTTTCAAACACCCGCTTCCAGCTGGGCTGGCGCGCTGTGTCGAAGCGGCTGTAGACATAGGACAGACCGACGATCATTCCGACAAGTTCGCCCGTCACCGTGGCCCAGGCGACACCCGCAATGCCCCAGCCGAGAACGAGTCCCAGCCAGATGGACAGACCGATATTGATGCCATTGATCAATGTCTGCAACAAGAGCCCTGCAACACCCTGACCGCGTCCCAGCACAAAACCAAGCACAGCATAATTGGCAAGACTGGCAGGAGCCGACAAAATCCGGATGGTGAAATAGATTTGCGTTGCTTCCAGGACACTCTCTCCCGGTGCCATCACCCACAGGCCAAGACGCAAGACAAGCGGTGAAAGAACGATAATGGCGAGGCCACTGGCAAGGCCAATCATCAGTGAGCGCCAGAAAACCGCCTGCTCTTCTGTTTCATCGCCCCGGCCAAAGGCCTGAGCCACCAGCCCTGTTGTTGCGGCGCGCAAAAAATTGAAGGTCGTGAAAACCAGATCCAGAATAATGGCGCCCACGGCCAGACCGCCAATCAGGGCTGGAACGCCCAATTGGCCGATGACGGCCATATCCACAAAGCCCAAGAGCGGTGTCGTGAGATAGGCAAAGGTCATCGGCACGGCGATCGAAAGAACCATCCGGTGCGTGACGGTGAACGGCCTTTGTTCAAGGCCGGTCGATGTCATGGTGCAGGCCGCATCGGCTTCATCGGGCAGCCCATCTGTTTCAGTTGCGATAGCTCAGGATACGCATGATAATGAATGCCGGAATCACGATGGCTGCGCCCAAGAGCAGGTAGTCGCCAAAACGCCCCAGCGCTGCGAAGCCAAGGTTCCAGACATTGACCAGAAAGTCGCGAACGGCAAAAATAACGTCAACCGGATACCAGTTGAAGGCGTTCATCACCGCGCCGACAATGAAGGAAATCACGATCAGTTTGACGATGGTGCGACCAGGTGTGTCACCCAGAAATCGGGTCAGTTTGCCGGACATGCGGCGGTACTCCATATTGTGCTTGCGCAATAGGTAGTCGCTAATGCCTTCAGGTTCAACCAGATGCGTGATGGTCTTTCAAAAGGCCTTGCCCGCCTGTATTTCAACCCGGTGTTTCAACAAAGTCATTTGTGCCGCACCGCACTTCGTTTAACCTTGCGGTGTGAGCGATGATTCTCAAAAAATACCGGAACCAAACCAGCGTGGACCACACCTGCCAGAGCCGTTTGCCAGCTGGTTCAGGCAGCGTGGATGGCAACCCCGGCCGCATCAGCTTGAATTGCTGGGGCTGGCGCAGTCCGGTCGATCATCATTGCTGATTGCCCCGACCGGTGCTGGCAAGACGCTGGCGGGTTTCCTGCCTTCGCTGATCGACATATCGTTGAACGCGGTAAAACGACGCCCGGGTGCGGCGCTTTCATCGGCACGGCGTGGCATACACACGCTTTACATTTCGCCATTGAAGGCGCTTGCCGTCGATATCGAGCGCAATCTGGCGACCCCGGTTGCCGAGATGGATCTGGCGGTACGCATTGAAACGCGAACCGGCGACACACCGCAGTCCAAGCGGCAGCGCCAGAAGCTCAATCCGCCGGATATTCTGCTGACCACGCCAGAACAGATCGCTCTGCTGATCGCCAGCCGGGAGGCAGACCTGCTTTTTGATGGCCTGAAATATGTCATCCTTGATGAACTCCACTCTCTGGTCACCTCCAAGCGCGGACACCTGCTTTCACTTGGTCTGGCGCGGCTGCGCAAGCACCGTCCGACGTTGCAGACCATAGGGCTCTCTGCAACGGTTGCCGACCCAGAGGCCTTGCAGGCATGGCTGATGCCGCAGCAAGATGTTGCCCGCCCGGTGCTGTCGGAGCGGATCGTGATTGAGGGCGGAGCCAAACCGCATATCAGCATTCTGGAAACGCAAGAACGGGTGCCCTGGTCGGGCCATTCTGCGCGCTATGCCATGGCGGATGTCTATGAAGCCATCCAGCAACATCGGACCACGTTGCTTTTCGTCAACACACGAAGCCAGGCCGAGATGCTGTTTCAGGCGTTGTGGCGGATCAATGACGACAATCTGCCGATCGCCCTGCATCATGGCTCTCTGGACGCCAGTCAGCGCCGCAAGGTGGAAGCGGCCATGGCTGACAATCGTCTGCGCGCCGTGGTCGCGACGTCAACTCTGGATCTGGGTATCGACTGGGGCGATATCGATCTGGTGGTGCATGTGGGGGCTCCCAAGGGTGCAAGCCGTCTGGCACAGCGCATTGGTCGTTCCAATCACCGGATGGATGAGCCGAGCCGCGCCATCCTTGTGCCTGCAAACCGGTTTGAAGTTCTGGAATGCCAGGCCGCACTGGATGCCAATTACGTCGGGGCCCAGGATACACCACCGATTGGCGAGGGAACGCTGGATGTGCTGGCACAACATATTCTGGGCATGGCCTGCGCGGCATCTTTCCAGGCAGACGACCTTTATACCGAAATACGTTCTGCGGCGCCCTATGCGGCGATGCAACGCGAGACGTTCGACCGTGTTCTGGCCTTCGTTGCAACGGGTGGATATGCGTTGCGAACCTATGATCGTTACGCACGTATCCGTCTGACCAATGACAATTTGTGGCGGGTCAGCAACCCACAGATTGCCCAGCAGTATCGCCTCAATATCGGAACCATTGTCGAAGCGCCGGAATTGCGGGTCCGTCTGACACGCCACAGCGGCAATGGCAGCAATGTGCGCGGCGGCCCCGTCTTGGGCAAGGTCGAGGAATCCTTTGTTGAAATGCTGGCACCGGGAGACAGCTTTCTGTTTGCCGGAAAGGTGCTGCGGTTTGAAGGCATTCGCGAGAATGAATGCATCGTGTCCAAGGCGGCAAGCGCCAGTCCGAAAATTCCCGCCTATGCGGGGGGTAAATTTCCGCTCTCGACCTATCTGGCCGAACAGGTGCGCAGCATGCTCGCGGACCCGCAGACCTGGCACGTGTTGCCGGCTCAGGTTCGCGAATGGCTGGAAATACAGAAGCTGAAATCCGTCCTGCCGTCGCATGGCGATCTATTGATAGAAACCTTCCCCCACGAAGACCGGTTTTACATGATCATGTATCCGTTTGAAGGGCGGCTGGCCCATCAGACGCTCGGCATGTTGCTGACCCGCAGACTGGAGCGGTCGCGGGCCCGCCCACTGGGCTTTGTCGCCACGGATTACGCCCTGGCGATATGGGGTTTGCGCGACATGGGGCTGATGATCCAGCGCGATGAACTCTCACTGGCCGCGCTATTCGACGAAGACATGCTGGGTGATGACCTGGAAGCCTGGCTGGCGGAATCCTGGATGCTCAAGCGGACTTTCCGCAATTGCGCCATCATTGCCGGTTTGATAGAGCGGCGGCATCCGGGCAAGGAAAAAACCGGACGGCAGGTGACCGTTTCGGCCGATCTCATCTATGACGTGCTGCGCAGCCATGAGCCCGACCATATTCTGCTCCAGGCCACACGCGACGATGCGGCCAATGGTTTGCTGGATATTCGAAGACTTGCCGATATGCTGTCACGAATCAAAGGCCGAATGATTTTGAAGCGCCTGGACCAGATATCGCCGCTTGCCGTGCCCGTCATGCTTGAAATCGGCCGGGAGCCGGTCTCCGGCGAGGCGCAGGACGATATTCTGGCCGAAGCGGCCGATGAAATCGTCAGTCAGGCGATGGGATAGCGATGGATCGGGGCAAACGATGAGATGCAAGGGAATGTTCGTGCAATGAACAGGGCAAGCGCCAGTCAGGCGTTGATTGCCGATGCGTTGATCCGCACGGCCGAATTTGAACTGTGTGGCACGCAGGCTGTCTGCGATCCGCTTGGCGCGCTTTATCTGCCTTCGTCGCAGACCCTGATCGTCTCGGATCTGCACCTGGAAAAGGGCGCAGCCTTTGCGCGGCGCGGCCTGCTGCTTCCTCCCTATGACACAAGCCAGACGCTGAAGCTGCTCAATGCGGTCATGCAGCGCTACCAACCCGTCAATGTCATCAGCCTGGGCGACAGTTTTCATGATCGCGACGGCGCTGCCGGTTTAACGCAGGAGTGCCGGGATCAATTGCGCACCCTGGTTGCCGACCGCAACTGGTTCTGGATCATTGGCAACCATGATCCCGACCGCCCCCATGGCCTGGAGGGCGACTGTGTCAGGGAACTCTATCTGGACGGGCTTTGTTTCCGTCACGAGCCGCTGGGCAATGGTTCGCACGAACCGGGAGAGGTTGCAGGACACCTGCACCCTTCCGCGCGTGTCGTGCGTCGCGGCAAGGGTGTCCGCCGCCCCTGTTTCGCAACGGATGGCACACGTCTGATCATGCCTGCCTTCGGCGTCACCACCGGTGGCCTCAATCTTCGACACCCGGCTTTCAAAGGCCTGTTCGACCAGCAGCAGCTGGTTGCGCATCTTCTCGGGCAGGACAGAATCTATTCTGTTGCCTTCAACCGGCTAACGGCCTGAACCTGTCAGCTCCGTGCAACTGACGTTGAACGAACTTCAAATACACATTGCTTGCGGATGATCTGCTCTAATCTCGACGGAACATGACACTGGCCAGCCAGCCGGTGAACATGGCCAGGGCCACGGCAATGACGCCATAAAGAAAAGCGTGTTTGTGGGCGAGTTCAAAGATGAATTGCTCGGCACCCGTCTTGACGACCCGCAGCGCCAATTGACGCTCCATCACATATTCATTGTTCTTGAACAGGAAGGCGCGCAACTTGTGTCGTCCCACCGGGATATTGGCAGGCAATCGCAGTGTGGCGCGAAACAGGCTCGAGCTGACGAATTCAACGCCGACCGGTTCGCTCTGGTATAGGCCACTGGCGACCCTGAGCCGCAGCAAGGCGTTGCGAAACTCCGCAACCCTGGTGCCGTCCCCGACACTTCCAGACGCGTTAAGATGGATATGCTCGATGCCGATGGTTCGCCCACTCAGATCAATCTGTTTGGCAATACGATCGATCGGAACCGTGCTGGATATGGAATAGGATGCGGGCGCCGGCTGGAAGTCCATGGAATAGCGGTTGATCCAGATTCCGAAGAACCGATCCTTCTTTCGCACGATTGTTTTTCTCTCCGGCCCCTCGAGTGCCACGATGACATCATACTGGCCGATCTGCAGCAAAAACTGATCCGCATTGTCCAGCGCACCGAATACGGTCAGATCAGCACCGGCGAAATCCGAGGTAATGGCGATCTCATTGGTGGAAATGCCGATATCCAGTTGCTCATCGGCAGCTTCGATATTGCCGCTCCACATCAGCGCAATGACGGCCGTCAGGAATTTCACCGGCACTGAGGAGGACAATCGCATCAAAAGCCCTCCTTGGTCGTGATGACCGAGTAGAGTTCGTCAGGCGTCAGCGCCAGATCAAGCGCCAGCCGCACACCCACGGCCAGAACCAGCAGCGCCAGCAGTGCTCTGAGCTGGTCACCGCGCAGCTTCTGGCCGACACGCACGCCATATTGCGCGCCAACCACGCCGGCAACCATCAACATGCCACCCAGAAAGATGTCCACCGACTGGTTGGTGGTCGCCTGAACGATCGTGGTGAAAGCGGTGACGAAGATGATCTGGAAAAGCGACGTGCCAATCACGACATTGGTAGGGATGCGCAGCAGATAGATCATCGCCGGCACCATGATGAAGCCGCCGCCAACACCCATGATCGAGGTCAGCACCCCAATGCCAAAACCCAGACCGACCACGGGAATGGCGCTGAGATAGATCTTGGAACGCTTGAAGCGCATTTTGAAAGGCAGCCGGTGCACCCAATTGTGCTGGCCGGGCTTGCGAAATGATGTGGGTTTGTTGGCTGCAGCCCGCCTGAGAGAATTGATGGATTCAATCAACATCAAACCGCCGACGACGCTCAAAAAGACCACATAGAAAAGCGAGATGATCAGGTCCAGCTGTCCAAGGCTGCGCAACAGCACGAACAGGTAAATGCCGACAGAGGCACCGACCAGACCCCCGGATAACAGGATCAGGCCCAGCTTGATATCCACAGTGCCACGCCGGAAATGCGACAAGGCCCCGGAAAAGGATGAAGCAACGACCTGATTTGCACCGGTCGCAACAGCGACAGCGGGCGGTATGTTGTAGAAAATAAGCAAAGGCGTGATGAGGAAACCGCCACCAACGCCGAACATGCCCGACAGGAATCCCACGGCGGCACCCATGCCCAGAATGATAAAGGCATTCACCGAAATTTCTGCTATGGGCAGATAGATGCTCATGTCAGACCGAGAAAGATTGCGGAAATTTTACGTACTGAATGTCTTCAACATTCCCCTGTGTCATGCGCTTTATGTTTCCCTGTGTCAATCATCGCAACCCAGAGCAAATCACAAGACACGGGGTCCGGTCTGATTGTTCCGCAGGTCAGCTAAGATACCAATGCAACAAGATCATCTTCGAGCACAAAAAGATTGATTGTCCGATAGAAAATCGCATCAAATTCTCTCCGATACACTAATTGTTGCGCGCCAGAAGTTCTTTCACCAGAGCATCATTGACTTCACCGGTCGGCTCAAGACCTACCGAGGTCTGGAACTCCTTGATTGCAGAGATTGTCCGATTGCCCATGATTCCATCCGTGCCGCCGGTATCAAAACCGTTTTTCGTCAGGATGCCCTGAATATTCTTGATCGCCTTTTTCATGTCCACGGAAGCGGTGCGGGTTTCAACACCGCGCCATTCGGCTGGTATCTGTGTTGAATTGGCCGATTCCACCAGAACCGCCGGGCTCCAGCTTTCCACCTTTGCACGGGCGCTCTGCAACTGCTCCGGCCGCAGGGCGGCAGCCACTTCATCGCGTTTTCTGGCGGCGTCCTTGTCTCCGGATTTCGCAGCAATCGCGAACCATTTGTAGGAATCTTCCAGATTCTGTTCGACGCCGTTGCCACGTGCATGAAGAATGGCCAGATTGAACTGACTGTCCTTGACACCCAGATCTGCCGCGCGGGTGAACCAGTTTCCGGCTGAATCATAATCTGAAACGCCGTCACGGCCCATCGCATAAAGCACTGCCAGATTGTGCATGGCACTTGCATTGCCCTGTTCAGCGGCCATCTGGTACCAGGTCAGCGCCTGATCTATGTCACGATCAACACCGGTGCCTTTTTCGTAGAAATTGGCAAGCCTGTACTGGGCAGGCGCGAAGCCCGTCTCTGCTGACAATCTGTACCATTTGGCTGCTTCCGACAGATCGGTGGGCACACCACGACCGTCGGTATAACGTGCGCCAATCTCGAAGAGGGCAAGACCGTCTCCATTGGCTGCGGCTTCACGCAGTTCAAACGGACCGGCAGCTTCAGGCGGCATTTCAATGGCCTGAAGCGATGAGCCACTGTCTTGTGACAGGGATGCTGTTTGCGTCGGCGCTTCGGATTGAGCAGGCTGAAAGCCCTGATTCTGCTGCGCCGTGGCATCCAGGGGAATAATTTTCTGGGGCGCCGGATCCGAGTTGCCGGCTATGGCGGAGGCGTCAGCTTCCTGACTTGTTCCAACGCGCACCTGCGGAAGGGTGTCATTTGCATCGGCCAGAGGTTCTGTAACCGGCTGTTTTGCGGGCACGGTGACGGCCGGCACATCCAGCGAGGCGGATCGCACGGGCTGCTCGTCGTTGGCGATGAAACCGGCAATCAGAGGATAGGACAGGACTGCAAGCAAGATTGCTCCGGCAGCCATCAGAAGTGGCTTGCGGCGACGAACCACCGTCTGCTTCAGTGACAACGAGGCTTTCTCTTCGTCGGCAACAGGTTTGTCGATTTCACCAGCTTCGGTTGCTGCAGCCCTTGCTGCGCGACGTGCTGCGGCGATGAAATCATTTTTTTCGGGTTCAGCAGGCTGCGGGTGATCCTGATCTGCCAATTGCTGCGCTTCACGCACCTTTGCCATGATGCGCTTGATATCGGGTGAACCTGATCCTGGCTCCATGGGGATATTGGCCGTCTCCGGGTCAATATCAGCGACCGGATCGATTGATGGCGACGGATTCACATTCTGCAAGCCGTTCTGGCGCGGACTTTCTGCCGTGTCGGCGCGTTTGCCGGATATGCGTTTTTTCAGCCCCTTCAGCAGAGAATCTCCCGAGGGGGCATTTTCGCGCTTTGGCAGATCATGGTGGACATCAGGTGCAAACCCGTCCCCATGATCACCGGCAAGGGCTTCCTCTCGCCGCGTGTAGACAGCAGAGGCCGCATGGGGCGCGCTGCCGAATTGCGCTTCTTCCTGGGCGTAGTCCGCGACGTTTTCTCTTTCCGCATGCCGCGGCGTGGCTTCCAGCGTTTCAAGCCGGCTGGCAATCTTCAGCAGAGTATCGTGAACGGCGTCAATGGTACGGGCGCTTCGCTCTTCGCTTTTGCGGCTGAGATTTTCAAGTGATCGCAAGTCGCCAACCAGCGACTCGATGGTTGCCATATCTGCGGCTGGTACACCACTTTGCCGATAGGATGCGATGGCAGCTTCTGCGGCCTGCCGCGCAGCCTCAATAACGATATCCTGGCTGTCCGCCTTGCTGTTGGACAAATGGCCCTCAATCGCCGCCAGGCGCGGTTCCAACTCTGCAGTGACATTGTCATATTGCGCGGATGAATCGCCTGAATTGCTCAGCAATTGCGAAAGGCCGGCAACCTGATCCTCCAGGCTGCGGATGGATTCATCATTGCCATATTGCGGCGCCTGGGATTCATCCAGGCGCGCAGCGATGTCAGCCAGGCGGGCTTCCAGAGGGCTGAAATCCACCACGCTTGGCCGTGACGCGCTTTCCTGAACCCGGTCGGCAAGATCTTCAAGCCGGACATACAGCATATCCTGATTGCCGTTTGTGGCCGTCAGCTCGCTGTTTATACTGTCGATGCGGTGCGCCAGGTCCTTGAGCTGGTCACCCAGCGGGCCATTGGCCATCTCGAGATCCAGCCCCTCGACCTTTCTGGAAAGATCTTCCAGTTGGGATATCACGCGCGGATCAGAGGTTGCAGCCTGTTCGGCCAGCGAATGCGAGAGCAGGTCAAGCCGCTCCATCAGCGCACCATAGGCTTCCTGGTTGGCCAGATCCTCAACCCGGCTGGCCAGTGCCTCCATGCGCATCGCGAGTTCACCGTCGGCATCTGATTGGCCAAGCTGCCCGATGTGATCGACAAGAGAATCAAGCCGGTTCTCCAGCCGGGCGACAGCGGCCGTGTCCATGCCTGATGGCTGTGCCACGCTGTTGGCCACGATGGCCCGGCTGATTTCATCCAGCCGGTCATCCAGTATGGCAAATTGACGGGTCAGTTCAGGATCGGCGGCGCTCGGCTGACGGGACATGGAGTCAATGGCCGTCACCAGCATCTTGATCTTGTCTTCGAGCGCATGCAGCGGCAATGCGGAAGGCAGCAGCCCGATCGATGATTTGATATCATCCAGTCGATAGGACAGCGTGATCATTTCGTCGCGGATCGACGCTGAATCGAGATCGGATATGCGTTCTTCAAATCCATCCCACCTGGTTTCAAGCCGACGCATGCTGTCTTCGCGCGCCAGTTCATTGACCATGGTGCGCAATTCTTCCAGCTCATTTTGAATGCCGTTTGCCGCCATGTCCGAACGGCTGTTGTCAAAGGAATTTATCTGTTCGGCAATCCTTGCCAGATCCGCCTTGATATCTGACGGCATGGCCGCCGAGCTGGTCATGGTTTTTATTTCACCCACGTCCCGGCGCATATCGTTGCGCAGCGAGGCAACGGCATCAGCGATTTCCCGCATGGCGTTGCTGGTATCGCGCGTTGAGGGATTCGGCATCGGCTCACGCATGGCTGCGCGGGGCGCAGGGCTTGGGATGGGCTCCCGCGCGGGTGCTCTCGACGCATATTCTACAGGCCGTTGCGGCGCATATCTCTGTTCCAGTCTTTGATCAACTCTTGGACCGCCTCTGGGGTCGCTTCTGGGGTCTAATCTCGGATCTCCCCTGGGGTCCAACCTTGGGTCCAGTCTTGGGTCCAGTCTTGGGTCCCATCTTGGATCGGGTCTGCTTTCCTGGCGCATCTGCGGTGGTTGATGCTGGCTGAAGCGCTCCTGATCCAGCAAACGCTGACGCATGGCGCGGTCAGGCTCGGCTAACGAAAATTCCGTGCGCGGTGCAGGACGCCGGTTTCTGGCATTCAATCCCTGGACCCGCGCCTCAAGCTCGGCAATCGACTGGTTGAGCGCATCCACAGAAGAGGACTGCCGCGTGTCGGACCAGTTATTCGGCGTTCTCGATCTATTCATCATTTCATCCGCATCGATAAAAAAGAATGGGCATGTTTTCCCTAATCTCTGGCATTGGCCGGAACGTTACCCGCCAGGCGTGTAGACTATCCGGTCGCGAAACCAATCCATCTGAAACGAAAACCTTAGAATCAGGGTCTGCCATCGCAACACCACATTCCAGAAACGTGGTAAACAACCCGTTAACCCATGCCGTTTTTTGTTAAATTCTTAATAATAAACGTGATTAAAGCCGAAAAGACGCCAGGTAGGGATGAATTCTACCTGTATATTTTGTGGCAATGCACCTTTGGCGTGCACATCAGGAACAGCAACAAAATGAGCGTTTGATCGCTATGAACAGCAAAATCCGGTGCCTGTGCCTCTGCCAGGACGCGGGTCTTGTCAGCAAAATTACACAATGCGACCAATTTTGACGTTTACGCAAACGTCAATTAATTGTATGAAACGTCAATCACCTACCAATTCCAATGGATCAGACAAGAGAACGCTCATGCCCAGCTACAAGGCCCCGGTTCAAGACACGCTGTTTATCCTCAACGATGTCCTTGGTTATGAACGCTACAACAACCTTCCAGGTTTTGCCGATGCAACGCCTGATGTGGTTGAAGCCATTCTCAATGAAGGCGCCAAAATGGCCGAGGAAATTCTGTTGCCGCTCAATCAGAGCGGCGATCAGGAAGGCTGCGTCAGACATGACGATGGCACAGTGACGACGCCCAAGGGGTTCAAGGAAGCCTACCAGCAATACCGTCAGGGTGGCTGGATGGGTCTGTCCGCCAGCCCCGAATATGGTGGCCAGGGGCTTCCCCTGGTTCTTCATACGGCCATAGGAGAATATCTGTCCGCCGCCAATATGGCGTTGATGATGTATCCGGGCCTGACCCAGGGCGCCATTGCGGCGATCTCGGAGCATGGCAGTGACGAACAGAAAGCCAAGTGGCTTCCAAACATGATTGATGGCGCCTGGACGGGCACCATGAACCTGACGGAACCCCATTGCGGTACGGACCTGGGGTTGTTGCGCACCAAGGCTGCACCTCAGGGCGACGGCAGCTACAAGATTTCCGGGCAGAAGATTTTCATCTCGGCTGGCGAACACGATATGTCAGACAATATCGTGCACCTTGTGCTCGCCCGCATTGAAGGCGCACCTGAAGGCGTCAAGGGCATTTCGCTTTTCATTGTGCCCAAGCTCATGGTTGATGACAATGGAACAATCGGCGAGGCCAATGGCGTTTCCTGCGGTTCCATTGAAGAAAAGATGGGCATCCATGGCAATGCGACCTGTGTGATGAATTATGACGAAGCCACCGGTTACCTGATCGGTGAGGAAAACAAGGGCCTCAGGGCCATGTTCGTCATGATGAATGAAGCCCGGCTCGGCGTCGGCCTGCAGGGCCTGTGCCAATCGGAAATCGCCGCTCAAAATGCCGCTGACTATGCACGTGAACGCATTCAGGGTCGGGCGCTGACCGGCCCCAAGGAACCGGAGAAGAAAGCCGATCCGATCATCGTGCATCCGGATGTCCGCCGCACCCTGATGACCATCCGTGCTTTCAATGAAGGCAGCCGCGCGCTGATCTTGTGGACGGCATTGCAATCGGATCTCAAGCATCGTGCAGATTCGGAAGAAGGCCGTCAGGCCGCAGATGATGTGCTGGGGCTGATGACACCCATCCTCAAGGGCGTGCTGACAGACAAGGGGTTCGACAATACCGTTGCGGCACAGCAGATGTTCGGCGGGCACGGCTATATTGAAGAATGGGGCATGAGCCAATACGTGCGCGATTCACGTATCGCCATGCTCTATGAAGGCGCCAATGGCATTCAGGCGCTTGATCTGGTTGGCCGCAAACTCGGCGCCAATGGCGGCAGGGCTGTCATGGCCTATTTCAAGGAAGTCGGTGATTTCTGTGAGGCCAACCGCGACGACGAGAAAATGTCGGCCTTTACCAAGCAGCTCAAGAAAGGCCTGAACGATCTGCAGGCTTCCACCATGTGGTTCATGCAGAACGGCATGAAAAATCCTGACAATGCAGGAGCCGGCTCCACCGACTACATGCATCTCTTCGGGATCGTGGCCATTGGTTACATGTGGGCGCAGATGGCGAAGATTGCCCAGAGCAAACTTGATGCCGCTGCCGGCGACGACGCTGATTACTACAACAACAAGCTGATTACCGCTCGTTTCTTCATGGAGCGTCTGATGCCTGAAACAGCCCTGCGCCGTCAGCGCATCGAAGTGGGCGCCGATTCCACAATGGCACTCGAAGCCGCTGCTTTTTAAGGACTGCCGGGCTTGCAGCCCGGCTTCCTCTTCCCACATACATAGGATGAACTGAGGGCCTCAATCGGGCCCTCCAGCGGAGAACAGCAAATGGCAACCCCTCCCTCACAGGTACTGGCCTCACAAGTACTCGATGTGCCGCGTCCGGAGTGGATGAGCGATGACCTGACCATGCTGGAAGACATGGCCAACCGCTTCATGGAAAGCGAAATCGCGCCTCACTACGAGCGCTACGAGAAACAGGAAATTGTCGACCGCGAAGCCTGGGAAAAGGCCGGCGCTGCCGGGTTGCTTTGCGCGTCTGTTCCCGAAGAATACGGTGGTGCAGGCGGCACCTATGCCCATGAGGCCATTATTGCCGAGGCGATCGGCCATATTGGTGTCGACGGTTTCGGCATCGCTTTGCACAATGCCATTGTCGCGCCCTATATCCTCAACCATGGCTCTGAAGAGCAAAAACAAAAATGGCTGCCAAAGCTCGCCAGCGGCGAGATGATCGGCGCCATTGCCATGAGCGAGCCGGGCGCCGGCTCCGATCTGCAGGGCGTCAAGACCAGTGCCCGCAAGGATGGCAATCACTATGTCATCAACGGCTCAAAGACCTTCATCACCAATGGCCAGAATGCCAATCTGATCATTGTCGTGACCAAGACCGACCCATCGGCCGGGGCAAAAGGCACGTCGTTGATGGTTGTCGAAACCGAACAGGTCGAGGGCTTTGAGCGCGGTCGCAACCTCGACAAGATCGGCCTGAAGGCCAATGATACATCGGAACTGTTTTTCAACGATGTGCGCATTCCGACATCCAATCTGCTGGGTGCCGAAGAAGGCCTTGGATTTGTCCAGTTGATGACGGAACTGCCGCAAGAACGTCTGTTGATCGCCAATCAGGCGATTGCCATGATTGAACGCGCATTGGCCCTGACCATCGACTATGTGCGCGAACGCAAGGCCTTTGGAAAAACCGTTCTGGATTTCCAGAACACCCAGTTCAAACTGGCAGAACTGAAATCCGAAGCCACCATGGCCCGCATCTTTGTCAATCATTGTGTCGAGCAACACCTCAAGGGCGCGTTGACAACCGTGACCGCGTCCATGGCAAAATACATGCTGACAGATCTGCAGTGCAAGGTGATGGATGAATGCCTGCAATTGCACGGAGGCTACGGCTACATGAATGAATATCCGATCGCCCGCATGTTCCGCGATGCGCGTGTCCAGCGCATCTATGGCGGCACCAACGAAATCATGAAACTGGTTATTGCACGGAGCCTTTAGGCCCCTGACGTTACAAGGAGACACAACGATGGCTGATGCCTTTATATATGACCATGTGCGCACCCCACGCGGGCGCGGCAAGAAGGACGGTAGCCTGCATGAGGTTCCTTCCGTACGCCTCGGGGCGAAGGTTCTCGAAGCGCTTCGCGATCGCAATGACCTGGACACATCGGGTGTTGATGATGTGGTCTTCGGCTGCGTCGACCCGGTGATGGAAGCCGGTGGTGACATTGCCCGGGCGTCGATATTTGAAGCCGGCTATGCGACCCAGGCCCCCGGCATCCAGATCAACCGCTTCTGCGCTTCAGGCCTTGATGCGGTCAACATGGCCGCCGCCAAAATCAGCCAGGGCGCTGACGATATCGTCATCGCCGGCGGTGTGGAATCCATGTCGCGTGTCGGCCTTGGCATGTCAGGCGGCGCCTGGTTCATGGATCCATCGGTGAACATGCCTTCCTATTTCATGCCACAGGGTGTCTCCGCCGATCTGATCGCGACGAAATACGGTTTCTCGCGCGATGACGTGGATGCCTATGCGGTGGAAAGCCAGAAGCGTGCAGCCAATTCCTGGGAAAAGGGCTATTTCAAGAAATCGGTCATTTCCGTCAATGATCAGAACGGCCTGACCATTCTCGACCGCGATGAACACATGCGTCCCGAAACCAATATGCAGAGCCTTGCTTCGCTGAACGCAGCCTTCGGGATGATCGGCGAAATGGGTGGTTTCAATGCCGTGGGCATTCAGGCCCATCCGGAAATTGAAACAATCAATCACGTGCATCACGCCGGCAATTCGTCGGGTATCGTCGATGGTGCCGCGGCCATCCTTCTGGGTTCGGCTGAAGGCGGCAAGGTCATGGGCCTCAAGCCACGGGCAAAAATTCGCGCGTTTTCCAATATCGGTTCCGATCCCGCACTGATGCTGACCGGTCCGGTGGATGTGACGCGCAAGCTGCTCAAACGCGCCAATATGACCATCGATGACATTGATCTGTTCGAACTGAATGAGGCTTTCGCTTCGGTGGTTCTGCGCTACATGCAGGCGCTGGACGTTCCGCATGACAAGATGAACGTCAATGGCGGCGCCATTGCCATGGGACACCCGCTTGGCGCCACCGGCGCCATGATCCTTGGCACCGTGCTGGATGAACTCGAGCGCCGCGATCTGAACGTTGCTCTGGTCACGCTGTGCATCGGTGCAGGCATGGGCACTGCAACCATCATCGAACGCGTCTAGGGCCAGGGAGAAAAACATGACCTATCAAAATTTCACCGTAGAAACCGACTCCGACGGTATCGCCCTCGTCACCTGGGACATGCCCGACAAGTCGATGAATGTCTTCACCGAAGAGGTGATGGCCGAACTGGATACGATCATTGATGCCGTGGTGGCCGGTGATGCCATCAAGGGCGCCGTCATCACGTCCGGAAAAGCGACCTTTTCCGGCGGCGCTGACCTGACCATGCTCAATGCAATGTTTGCCCGCATCCATGAGGAAAAGGCCAATAACCCCGAAGGCGCTGCCCGTATCCTGTTTGATCAGGTGGGGCGCATGTCGGGCCTTTTCCGCAAGCTTGAAACCAGCGGCAAACCCTGGGTTTCAGCGATCAATGGCGTATGCATGGGCGGCGCCTTTGAAATGTCGCTTGCCTGCCATGGCCGCGTTGCAGCCGACAGCGGGTCGGTCAAGATGGCCCTGCCCGAAGTCAAGGTCGGCATCTTTCCAGGCGCCGGCGGCACCCAGCGTGTGCCGCGGCTGACCGGTCAGCAGGAAGCCCTGATGATGATGACCACCGGTCAGAATCTCACCCCGAAAAAGGCCAAATCCATGGGCCTCATTCACGAGATTGCGGCACCTGAACAGCTGATTGAAACAGCCAAACAGATGATCCGCGACGGATTGAAACCGGTTCAGCCGTGGGATGTCAAAGGCTTCAAACTGCCGGGCGGCCCTGTCTGGAGCCCGCAGGGCGCACAGCTTTGGCCAGCCGTTTCAGCCACCCTGCGCAAGCAGAGCTATGGCAATTATCCGGCTGCTTTCGCCATTCTCAAATGTGTGTTTGAAGGCCTGCAGGTGCCCTTCGATACGGGTCTGCGTATCGAACAGCGGTATTTCACCGAGATTCTGCAGACACCTGAAGCCTATGCGATGGTGCGCTCGCTGTTTGTGTCCTTGCAGGAACTCGGCAAGGGCGCACGTCGTCCGGCCGGTGTGGAAAAGACCAAATTCACCAAGGTCGGTGTCATTGGCGCCGGTTTCATGGGCGCCGGCATTGCCTATTCCACCGCGAAAGCCGGCATACCGGTGGTTCTGATTGATCGGGACCAGGAAGCAGCCGACAAGGGCAAGGCGCATTCGCTGGGCCTCGTCACTGCAGCCGTGAAAAAGGGCCGGATGAGCCAGGAACAGGCCGACCAGCTTTTGTCGCTGATCACGCCATCTGCTGATTACAACGCCCTGGAGGGCGCCGAGCTTGTCATCGAAGCGGTCTTTGAGGATCGCAGCATCAAGAAAATCGTCACCGAAGCAACAGAGGCCGTGTTGAAACCGGGTGCGGTTTTTGCTTCCAACACGTCAACCCTGCCCATCACCGGTCTTGCGGAAAACTCCAAGCGACCGGATGATTTTGTCGGCATCCATTTCTTCTCTCCGGTTGACCGGATGATGCTTGTTGAAATCATCATGGGTGAAAAGACCGCAGACAAGGCGCTTGCCGTTGCTCTGGACTATGTGCAGGCCATCAAGAAGACACCGATTGTCGTCAATGACACACGCGGCTTCTACGTCAATCGCTGTGTCATGCGCTACATGACCGAAGCCTACAGCATGGTCGTCGAAGGCATCCCGCCGGTGATGATCGAAAACATTGCCAAAATGGCCGGCATGCCGGTCGGACCGCTGGCGCTCAATGACGAAGTGGCCATCGATCTTTCCCAGAAGGTCAATCGTGCGACCATTGCCGATCTGGGCGAAAGCGCCGTGGATCCGCGCCATGTCAAATTGATCGACACTATGGTCGACGACCACGGACGGCTTGGGCGCAAGAATGGCAAGGGCTTCTATGACTATCCGGAAAAACCCGCCAAAAAGCACATCTGGCCGGGATTGAAGGATCTTTATCCGCAGCAGAATGCTGATGATATTGACATCGAAGAGGTCAAGACACGCTTTCTTGCCACCATCGCTCTGGAAGCAGCCAGAACCATGGAAGAAGGCATTGTGACAGATCCGCGGGAAGCCGATGTCGGCTCGATCCTCGGCTTCGGCTTTGCGCCCTATACCGGCGGCGCCCTGTCCTATATCGACGGTATCGGTGCCAGGGAGTTTGTCGCCATGTGCGATGCATTGGCTCTCAAGCACGGCGACCACTTCAAACCGACCCCGCTGCTCCGGGACATGGCCAAGAACGGCGAGACTTTCTACGGACGCTTCGGTGCCGGAGAAAACATCGGCCAGGCCGCCTGAGCGAAAGCTCAAGAATAAAACGGGCCGAGCGGCCCGTTTTTTTTGCTGTAAAAAAGTCTGTCGATGCCCGCAATGTGTCAGGGCATCAGGCAGGGGCCCGAAACAGGGGCCGAAAACAGGGAATTGAACATGGCTGTCGTTGATTATTATTTCTTTGGCGGCTCGCCATTTGTCTATCTCGGACATCAGGCGTTGCTGGCACTTGCCGCGCGGCACGACGTGGAATTGAACTACAAACCCGTCAACCTGATGGCACTGTGGGACGTATCGGGCGCTGTCCCGCCACCCAAGCGTCCACCGGTGCGACAACGCTACAGATTGCTGGAATTGCAGCGCGTGGCGGAACTGCGTGAATTGCCGATCAACCTTGCCCCCAAACATTTCCCGGTCGACGTCAGTCTTGCCGATCAGGCGGTCATCGCGCTTGTCGAAGCGGGCAAGGATCCGGCGACCTATATGCAAAAGGTGTTTGCGGGCGTGTGGGCGGAAGACAGGAATCTTTCCGACAGCAATGTCATTGCCGGCCTTTTGAAGGATTGCGGCTTTGACGCCGCCGATATTCTGGCGCGTGCAGCATCTCCGGATGTTGTGGCCACAAGAGAAAAAAACTCCGAAGAGGCCATTGCCGCAGATGCGATTGGTGTGCCGGCCTATGTGCTCAACGGAGAGGTCTTCTGGGGTCAGGACAGGCTCGAGCTGCTCGAACATGCCCTGAAAACCGGGCGCAAACCCTATAAGGCCTGACAGGGGTCTGTCAGGCGCCTGGTGAACAGGGGCCAAGACTTCAATTTGACGACGATCCGCTGTAGAAGGTCGGGAATCATTCCTTTGAGGACAGCCCTTGTTATCGCACGCGCAAATATGGTCGGCCATTGACGCGCTGGCTGAACACAATGGGGTTTCAGCCTCCGCCTTGGCCCGTCTGGCAGGCCTCGACCCGACCTCCTTCAACAGATCAAAGCGCCAGAGCGCAGACGGCCGGTTGCGCTGGCCCTCCACGGAGTCCCTTTCTCGGGTCCTGAACGCCACCCAATGTTCGCTCCAGGACTTTGCCGGCCTTGCCGGATCGCCCATTGAGCGCATTGAAAACGCGCAAGGCACACAGGCATCACAACGGGCATCACAACGGGCCACACAACAGGTTCCGCTGCTGGGCTTTGCCCAGGCCGGCAGTGGCGGCTATTTTGATGATGGCGGCTATCCGACGGGCCATGGCTGGGACATGGTGGAATTGCCTTCGGCCACAACCCGGCACGCCTATGCGCTGAAGGTACAGGGCGAATCCATGCAGCCGCTTTATCGCAATGGCGACACTTTGATTGTCGACCCGGAATCCCCGGTCAGAAAAGGCGACCGTGTGGTTGTCAAAACCTGCGAGGGCGAGATCATGGCGAAGGCGCTTCGCCATATGGATGCGAAGATAATTCAATTGTCATCGCTCAATCCCGACCATCCCGACCGCAGCTTCAAGACAAACGAGGTCGAATGGATCGGCCGCATCGTCTGGGCCAGTCAATAGAGTATCCGGCTTTCTTTCACAGATAGACTCATGCGGTTCCGGCAACCCTGACCATTGCGGAAATGCAGGGCACCCTTGCGTTTTTATCACTGCTCTATTGGGTGGTTTGCTCCCATATACGGTTCACAAGAAAACAACAGCGGAGAACGCTGTATTCAAGAAAAAGAAGAGAGCTACCATGTCTATTATGAACCTATTCAAAAGCCGCGCCGCCCAGCGCCGCGCCTGTGACGAACTGAGCCGCATGTCGGACCGCGAACTTTCCGATCTCGGCATTTTCCGTGGCGACATCAACGCAGTTGTTCTGGGCCATCGCCGCCCCAACTGAGGCTGCTCCCATCCGGGAAATCGTCTCTGTGCCATCAAAGCCGCCCTCGTTGGCGGCTTTTTATTGTCCGGATTCCTGAAGCGCATGTTGTTTGACGTTTCACGCCATTTGAAAGACAATCCGTTGTATTGTGGTTGTCAAGGCTCAAGGCAGAAACGACAGCGGGGAAAACCAGAACATGCGCCGATCACTTTTGAGCCTGCTCGCGCTGGTGATTGCAGCCGTGATCCTTTATCAATTTTTGCCCGACGACAATAGTACCGTTGCAAGCCGCTCTCAATCTCCAGAGGCGGAAACAAAAAATGCGGCACCAATAACCGAGCTGGCACCACAGCCGGCACAGGAGCCAGCACCCGGCATAAACGCCCCGCGCCCCATTGCCCCCAAATTGTTTGCCCAACCCTTTACAAAACACACGGCGGCGCTGGAACGCCTGCCACCGCGCAAGGCCTTGACCCCGAAGCCGCCAAAACAGACAGGACCGCGCAGAACCTTGCTGCATCGCCCTGTGGTGACTGCCGCCGGGCGGGTGACCTATGGAAAGGCCGTGTTGCAGCTGGAAGGCATTGACGTTGTCGAGACCGGCGAGACCTGTGACGGTCCCTCCGGGTCACCCTGGCCCTGCGGCATCATCGCGCGCACCGCCTTTCGCAACTTCCTGCGCGGACGCTCAATGAATTGCACCGTGCCGGCGGCAAAATGGAGTGACGTGATCACCGCCGCCTGTCAGGTGGGAACACAGGACCCGGCTGCCTGGCTTGCCGGCAGCGGATGGGCGCGCGCCATCGAGGGCAGCGCCTATGCTGAAGTCGCGCAGGCCGCACGTGAGGCGGGCAAGGGCCTTTATGGAGACGACCCGCGCGGTCCCAGGCCTGATCTGCCTGACAGCCAGGCAGAACTGTCCGTCAGCCTCAATCCCGTGTCAGTTGATCCGCCAGAGCCTTCGCAATGAGCGCACGGGTCTCCTTGATGCCGTAGAGCGCAACAAAGGAGCCAAAACGCGGACCGCGCTCCTGGCCCAAAAGCACCTGATAAAGCATCTGGAAAACGGCGACCGAAACGCCCGGACCGCCTTGCGGGCTGGTCTTTTTCAGATCCTGATAGCGCTCGATTTCCCGGGCCACGTCCAGCAGGGCGTCCTGAATCATCGAACCATCGGCATCATCAGGCAGTTCGGCGAGTTTCTGGTCAAAGGCTGCAAGCGCCTCACGTTCGACCGGATCAGCCGCACGGAAAACCTTGTTGGGTTTGACGAAATCATTGAAGTAGCGGATTGCATAGCCAACCAGTTCATCCAGCTCGGGATGCGTCTGCTGCGTCACACCGGGCGCGTAGCGGGAAATATACCCCCACAGAACATCGCTGTTTTCGGCATTGGAGGCGCTGACAAGATTGAGCAGCATGGCGAAAGGCACCGGATTTTCAATATTGGGCGGATTGCCGTCATGCATGTGCCAGACCGGGTTGCCCAGGCGGTTTTTCCAGTCCTGTCGCTGATAGGCCGACAGGAATGTATAATATTCATCGACAGCCTTGGGAATCACATCGAAATACAGCTTCTTGGCCGTCTTCGGCTTCTGGAACATGTAGAGGCTGAGGCTTTCCTCCGATGCATAGGCCAGCCAATCGTTGATCGTCAGGCCGTTGCCCTTCGACTTTGAAATCTTCTGGCCGTTTTCATCAAGAAACAGCTCGTAATTGAAACCTTCCGGTGCACGCCCGCCAAGCGCCCGGCAGACTTTTGAAGACAGGGTGACACTGTCAATCAGGTCCTTGCCGGCCATTTCGTAGTCGACGCCAAGGGCAAACCAGCGTAGCGCCCAATCGGCCTTCCACTGGCACTTGACCTGGCCGCCCGTCACACCGGTCTCCACCGCTTCACCGGTCTCCGGATCAAGGTAGGTGATGGTGCCGGCCTCTGCATCACGGGCAATCATCGGCACCTGCAGAACCTTGCCGGTGCGCTTGCACACGGGCAGGAAGGGCGCATAGGTCTGGCGACGCTCCTCGCCAAGGGTGGGAAGAATGATCTTCATCACATCGTCATAGACAGCCAGCATGCGCAACAGGGCTTCGTCGAAGCGACCTTGCGTATAATAATCGGTTGCCGAAGCGAACTCGTAATCAAAGCCGAAGCGATCAAGGAAGACCCTTAAACGGGCATTGTTGGCAGCGCCAAAGGAGGGATATTCATTGGAAAAAGGGTCAGGAATACGGCTGAGCGGCTTGCCCAGATGCTCCTGCAGCATTTCCTGGTTCGGCAGATTGGTCGGCACCTTGCGCAATCCGTCCATATCATCGGAAAAGCACAGGATCTTTGTCTTGACGCTGTCGCCGGTCAGGACGCGGAAAGCATGGCGCACCATGGAGGTGCGCGCAACCTCGCCGAATGTGCCGATATGCGGCAGCCCGGAGGGGCCGTATCCGGTTTCGAACAGCACAACATCGGGAAAGCCGCTTTTTTCATGGCGTTTGATGATTTTGCGTGCTTCTTCGAACGGCCAGGCTTTCGCCTGCGCCGCTGCCGCCATCATATCTTCATCAAGATCGAGCTCGGTTGGACGGTTCGTACGCATCATTTCACTTTCACGATTGTGCACAGTCGGCAATGGACTGCTCAGCCAGATTGGCTGGAACTCTTTTACCCGGCGATCATCATCGGGCCATTTAACATGGTTGGTCGGTTTTGCCGCGAAAAATTATACCCTCAGCGGCGCGCGGAACCTATGCCGAAGGCCGTTCAAGGTCAATGTTGCAGCGCATATATCGTCGGCCTGCCTTGGTTTTGTCACAGCCATGCGAAACAACGGCCTTGCGCTGGCCCCTGCCGGTTCCTAGTTTAGATGCAATCATATTCGCAAGCAGATGCAGAAGGACCTTGCATGTCATCTCCGATCACAATTCAGGACGCACTCATTTATATCATGGTTACAATGTCCGCCGTTGACAGAAGCATGACCGATGCCGAATTGGGGCAGATCGGAAATATCACGCGTACCGTGCCTATTTTCAATGACTTCAATGAGGAAAGACTGCTGCGCGTCTCTAAGGATTGCGGTGCCATTTTGAGCGAACAGGATGGTCTTGATACCGTTCTCCTGATTGTGCATGACGCATTGCCGCATAATCTCTACGATACGGCTTACGCGCTTGCCGTGGAGATCGCCGCTGCCGATCTGCATGTGGAGCAGGAAGAGCTGCGACTGCTGCAGCTGCTGCGTGACAGGCTGGGCCTTGACAAATTGACATGCGCCGCCATCGAGCGTGGCGCCATGGCGCGCTATCGCACCCACTAGACTTATCAACCGGAGACCTTGAATGGCGCTGTTTGGCCTGTCTGAACCCCTGGTGCGGCTGCTGGCCTTCGCTGTCATTTTTCTGTCGATGGCCCTGTTCGAACTGCTCAGTCCACGCCTGCAGCGTGACGAAGTCATCGGCGCCCTGAAGGCGCGCCGGTGGTTTACCAATCTGTCGATGGTGGTGGTGTCATCCATTGCCCTCAGGGTGATCTTTCCCCTGGCGGCCGTTGGCACGGCCCTATGGGCCAGCGATCAGGGCTATGGATTGTTTGCCTATCTTGACGTTCCGGTCTGGATCGCCGGAATCATTGCCTTTGTCATTCTGGACTTCTCCGTCTGGCTGGAACATGTCGCCAGCCACAAGATACCCCTGTTGTGGCGCATTCATCGCATGCACCATTCCGACACGGGTTTTGACGTGACCACGGCGCTGCGCTTTCACCCGCTTGAAATTGTCCTTTCCATGCTGTGGAAAGCCCTGATCATTGTCTGCCTCGGCCCACCGGCTGTGGCAGTTCTGATTTTCGAGATCGTGCTCAATGGCACAGCCATGTTCAACCACTCCAATGCCCGGCTGCCGCTGGGGCTGGACCGGGTGCTGCGGCTGGTGCTGGTGACGCCTGATATGCACCGGGTCCACCATTCCAGCGACCACAGGGAAACCGATACCAATTACGGCTTCAATTTCCCCTTCTGGGACCGGCTGTTCAAGACCTATTGGGCACAGCCAAGACTTGGCCATGAGGGCATGGAGATCGGTCTGAAGGAATATCGTGACAAGGCGCCTTCACGCCTGGCATGGGCTCTGATGTTGCCCTTTCGAAAGTAGAGCCCGTTCAGTACAATCCATTGGGAAAATAGCGGAAATACAATTCGCGCATGCGCCCGTCCTTGCTGATTTCCAGCAGCGCATGATCAAAGGCCTCGACCAGATCAGGACTGTCGCGCCGCACGGCGATCGACAGACCTTCGCCGAGGAATGACGGGGCGAAATAGGGGCCATCGAAATAGGAACAGCAGTCTTTTGCCCCCTTGCTTGTCAGCCAGAAGGACAACTGCACACCATCGCCGAAAATCGCATCGATATCGCCGGACTTCAAAGCGTCATAGAGCCAGTCGGACCGGTCAAATGTCACCGATTGGATGTCCGGGAAATAGGCGCGCAACATCGCCGCATGGGTTGAATTGGCAAGAACACCGACCTTCTTGCCGGTCAGGGCGGTTGCATCCTCGCCCTCGATTGCCTTGTTTTTCGCCCGGATGAACCGCGCCGGAAACTTCAGAAACGGGCGGGTAAAAAGATAATCCTTGCGGCTTTCTTCGCTCATCGAGAGGCCGGCAATAATGGCTTCGCCCTGCCCGGTCTGCATGGCTGCGGCCAGTTCTTCCCAGGGCAGGATCTGGATCTGGCACTTTGCCTCCACACCCAGTTCATCACAGATTTCCCGCGCCAGATCGACGTGAAAACCCGATACACGGCTGTTCTGGTCAATGAAGTTGAAGGGCGGAAAATCATGTGTTGTCAAAAAACGGATACGGATGCGTGGCGACAGGTCCGGAACGTCAACGCGCTCACGCGGATCCCAGTAATTGGGAATTGCCGCAGAGTCCTGCTGGGCCATTGCCTGCGGTATCGCCCCGGCGAACAGACTCGTGATCAGCCCAAGGCAGAGGGCCAAGCAGAGTGTGAGGCAAAAGCGAAACGGCAATCTCATGAGGCAGGCTCTCATATACCAACGGAACGACGACAGGTCCCAATAGCGAGAATACAGCGGATTGAACACAAAAAAAGGGCGGCCTCACTTGCCGCCCTTGTCGCAGCACCGCAAATCAACCATTTCGGATCGGTCTGCGGTGCAATCTTTTTAACTCAGCGGCTGGGCAATGGCATCCAGTCGGCAACGGCAACATCGGCATGGGCGAACTGCGGCAGTTTGGCCGAAAGCTGTTCCATGTTTTCGATGTCGAGTTCCATCAGCATGTCACGCGTGATCAAGGTTGGCGGCACGATGACATTGTGGCCTGGATCTTCACCTGCCAGCAACATGGCCAGGGCACGCACGGACACTTCGCCAACAACAGCCGGATTGGTGGCAGCCGTCGCGACCCAGGCACTGTCGCCTTCACGCATCGCCTGAATGTCAGCCGAGGACACGTCGGCGCTGTAGATCTTGACGTCCTTGTTGAGACCCGCTTCATCAACGGCAATCTTCACACCCTTGGCAAATTCGTCATAGGGGGCGAACATCACATTGATGGTCGGATTGGCGCGCAATACGGCAGAGGCCTGGTTGGCGACCGAGTTCGCAATCGGATTGTCGAGCGTTCCGAACTGGGCCACTTCATTGATGCCGGGATATTTTTCCTTGAATTCCCGCCATTTTTCATCGCGGCGATCCAGAGGTGCGATACCGGCCACATAGACGTAACCGGCAGTGAAGCTTTCACCATTGTCCTTGATCGCCTGTTCGAGGGCGAGCTGCGCCAGAAGCTGGTCGCTCTGCTCGATCTGCGGCACCGCCGGGTTTCCGACGTTCACATCAAAAGCCACCACCTTGATGCCGGCATCGACAGCGCGCTGCACGGCCTCTGACATGGCTTCCGTCAGGCCATGCTGAACCACGATGCCGTCCACACCCAGAGCAATGGCCTGATCGACCATGTCGGCCTGCAGGGCAGCATCCTGACGCGAATCGAAGATGCGCAGGTCAACGCCAAGCGCTTCGGACTGACGTTCGACACCGGACAGATAGGCCTGGAAGAAGTCACCGGTTGAAAGATAGCGCACCAGCGCGATCTTGACGTCGCCGGGCTTGTCGAATGGTTTGGGCATGTCTGCCGCCTGGGCGGCAAAACCAAGTCCGGTCGTTGCCATGGCGGCAAGTCCCAGTTTGACGATCATGCGCCGGGTTATCCTGTTTAGCATTTGTATCCTCCCACTGTGAGTGAACCGGAGCATGAGGCTTCCGGCAGGCAAAATCCGACGCGAAAATCGCGTCAGCGACGAGCAGCCCTTGTGAGGCTGAATGTAAAGACAAGGGCAAAGACGAGCACGCTGCCCTTGACGAAATCCTGTGCATAATAGGGCGCATTCATCATGGTCAGTCCCTGCAACAAAACACCGACGAACAGCGCGCCGACCAGTGTACCGAAGGCATTCGGCTTGGCAACGCCCAGCACTGCAAAGCCGATCAGCGCGGCGGCCACCGCATCCAGAAGCAGGTTGTTGCCCGAACTGACATCGCCCCTGCCGACCCGTGCGGCAAGCAGAATGCCGCCGATCGATGCGGAGACGCCGGAGATCATATAGGCGGCAATCTTGTAGCGACTGACCGGCGCACCGGCCAGACGGCTGGCCAGTTCATTGCTGCCGATCGCATACATGACGCGGCCCCAGCGGGTGAATTCGAGAAAGAACCAGATGACCAGCGCCAGCGCCAGCATGATGATGACGGAGACCGGCACGATATCCCACAGGCGGTGCCTGCCCAGAAACAGGAAGGACTTGTCGAATTCCCCGGTCGATGTCGAGCCGTCCGGCATCATCATGCCCTTGGCGATGGAGCGACCGGCGGTTGGAATGAGCTGCAGGCCAAGCAGCAGGAACATGGTGCCGAGCGTCGCCAGCAGGTCCGGAACGCGCGCCACGACGACCAGCAGGCCGTTGAACAGGCCAACGCCCAGACCCAGCAGCAGGCACAGGGCCACCGCCTCGACCGAGCCCAGACCCCAGACAACCATCGCGTAGGACGCGGTCATCATGGAGGATGCCGCCACGGAACCGATGGAAAGGTCGAACCCGTCCACCACAAGGGTTGCGGTCACGCCAAGAGCAAGCACAGCGGTGATCGAAACGGACTGGAAGATGAACACCATGGAGCGCAGCGACATGAATGCCGGTTCCATCACCGTGAAGAAGATGACAATGACCAGCAACAACACCAGGAAGCCATAGCGAATGGCCAGATCCCTGAAGCGTGTTTGTGCCTTTGCAGTGTTTGCCATTGTTCAATTCCCGTGTGCGGCATCACTGACGGATGCTGCCTGTTGTGCGATGACGGATGCGCCGGATATCTGCGCCAGAAGTGCATCCATGTCCAGATCAGCGGTGCGATGTTCGCCGACGATCGTGTGATTGCTCATGACCAGAATACGGTCTGCCACCTCCAGAGCCTCGTCAAGCTCGGCGGTGAGAATGAGTGTGGCGCGCTCCTGCGCCGTCTCGCGCAATTTGCGGCCGATGTCGCCGCGCGCCCTGATATCAACACCCTGGAACGGCTCATCGAGCACCAGCACACGGCTGGGCTGGGACAGCCAGCGGGCGATGACGACCTTTTGCTGATTGCCTCCCGAAAGGGCGGACAGCATATCCTGCTCGGACTGGCAGACAACATCCAACTGGTCGATCATGGTGCGCGCCGACTGGTTCTCGCGTAGCCGGTTGAGCGTTCCGGCGGTCGAAAAACTGGTCAGGAAGGGCAAGGAGAGATTGCCGGAAATATTGAAGCCGGGGATGATGGAGGAATTGGCCCGGTCCTTTGCTGTCATGAACACGCCCTGCGCAATGGCCTGGCCGGGGCTTGCCGGATCATAGGTCTTGCCGAGCAGTTCGAAAGCACCGGACAGCGGTTTTCTGACACCGAACACGCATTCGGCCAGTTCGCTTTTGCCTGTTCCGACCAGGCCGGTCAGGGCGACGATTTCACCGCGCGCCAGCGCAAAGGAGAAGGGTGCGCTGCCATTTTTCAGGACAATATCGCGTGCCTCGAACAGATGCTCGCCCCGTTCACCCGCCTGATTGCGGGTGGCCAGCAACCCGTGGCCCAGCATGGCATTGACAGCGGCCTCGTAGTTCAGCGGCTTTTCGAACGTGCCGGTTATCCTGCCGTCCCGCAGGGCAATGATCCGGTCTGCCAGGCGGCGGATATCCGACATGCGGTGGGAGATATAGAGGATGGCCACGCCGCTTGCCCGCAGGCCTTCGACGATGGTGAACAGCCGTTCGGCCTCGCGCTGCGACAGGGAGGATGTCGGCTCGTCGAGGATCAGCAATTTTGGGTTTTGCGCCAGGGCCCGCGATATGGATACCAACTGGCGGTCGGCAAGATTGAGTTCACGCACCGGCCGGTCGAGATCAAGATCCAGTTCAAGCGTCGCCGCGATGGTCTGCGCCTCTTTGCGCGCTTTGCCGGGGGTGAAGAAAAATCCGGTTTCGCCGTTGCACAAACGGTCGAGCAAAAGGTTCTGCGCGACACTGAGATCGGGCGCGACACCATCATTGATCGACTGATGGACGATACAGACACCGGAGCGGATTGCTTCTGCCGGTGAGGAGGGATTGAAGGCGACGCCGTCAAGCGCGATGCTGCCGGTATCGGCGTCATGCACACCGGCAATGATCTTGACCAGGGTGGATTTTCCCGCACCATTGGCCCCCATCAGCACCACGATCTCGCCGGCGGATATCGACAGGTCGACGCCCTGCAGCACCTTGTTGGCGCCGAAGGATTTCTCCACCCCCTCGAGTTTCAACACCCCCTGGGGCTGCACCCCCCCTTCGGGCTGCAACTCTGGGCGGGCGGCAGTCTGATGCAATGGTGATGCACTCATTTTTCACTCCCAGAGGCCGACGTTACAGCCAAACTGGCAAAAGTCAATATATCTTGACATAATTCAAATTGATGTTTTTATGGATGGAACAAAATATGATTTCCGCGCTGCGCACAAGCCCTTTATGATTGTGCAATGGGTAGACAGAAAAGCGGATAAAGGGATCGGGAGAGGCAATGGCCATAGAAACGCCGGACGGTTACGAAGCATTTACGGTTGAGACCATCAAGAACTATATTGCCGGCGATGCCTTGCTTGCTGCAAGGGTTGGCGGCGGGCCGGACGAACTCAAGACAGTGGAAGTCGGTGATGGCAATCTGAACCTCGTCTTCATCGTCGAGGGCCCTGCCGGTTCGCTGATCATCAAACAGGCATTGCCCTACGTCCGGCTGATCGGCGAATCCTGGCCGTTGCCGCTGAAAAGATCCTATTTTGAATACCACACGCTGACGCGCCAGGCCGCTGCCAGTTCAGATGGCGCCCGGGTGCCTGAAATCTATGCCTATGACGAGGCCAATGCGTTGATCGCAATGGAATATCTGTCAGACCATATCATCCTGCGCAAAGGCTTCATTCAGGGCATTGCCTATCCCAGATTGGCCAATGATCTGGGCCTGTTTCTGGCCGAAACGCTGTTCCGCACCTCCGACCTGCATATGGATACGGCGCAGAAAAAGGCCGATGTGGCGCTTTATTCAGACAATGTCGCGCTGTGCGACATCACCGAAAGCCTGGTCTTTACAGAACCCTATCAGGAAGCGGAATTGAACCAGTGGACGAGCCCGCAGCTGGATCGTCTGGTCCAGGCATTGCGCCAGGACCGCGATGTCAAAGTGGCCGTTCAGGTGATGAAGGAGCGCTTCACCACCTGCACCCAATCGCTGCTGCATGCGGATTTCCACAGCGGATCGGTGATGGTCAACCAGGCCGAAACACGGGTGATCGACCCGGAGTTTTCCTTCTACGGCCCCATGGGGTTTGACACGGGCGCGCTGTTTGCCAATTACTTTCTGGCCTATTTCTCGCAAGCCGGCCACGCCCAGCAGGCCGGTGACCGCGACGCCTATCAGAAATGGCTGCTGCAAACCGCCATCGACACCTGGGCCACCTTTGAAGCCCGGTTCCGCGAATTGTGGCATAGCGAACGCACCGGCATCTTGTTCCCGCGCAGCCTGTTTGAAGACCAGGACGATGCCATGGGGTCCGAGCAGGCCCTGACCCGGACCTTGCGGAGCCTGTTTGTCGACACGGTGGGCTTTGCCGGGACCAAGATGATCCGCCGTCTGGTGGGGCTTGCCCATGTCGAGGACATGGAGACCATCGAGGATCCGGACCGGCGCGCAAGATGCGAGGCCAATGCGCTTGCCATGGGCCGCGAATTGCTGGTCTCTCGCCATCAGTTTTCATCCATCGGCCAGCTCTGCGATCTGGCCCGGTCCATCAAGAACCGGGGAGTAACCCTATGAAGATCGATGGCAAGCCCTACCGTTCCATCTGGGCGGAGGCTGACGGGCGCACCGCCGGCATCATCGACCAGACCCGGCTGCCACACAGTTTTGTCACCCGTCAACTCAGGACCCTGGACGACGCGGCGACGGCCATTGCCGACATGTGGGTGCGCGGCGCGCCGCTGATCGGCGCCACCGCCGCCTACGGCATGGCCATCGCCATGCGGCAGGACGCCAGCGATGAAAGCCTGATGGAGGCCTACCAGGTGCTGCACGCCACACGGCCGACAGCCATCAACCTGAAATGGGCGCTGGATGAAACCGTGCGCCTATTGCAGCCCCTGGCGAGCGCGCAAAGGGCCGATGCGGCCTGGGCGCTGGCGGCCACGCTGTGTGACGCCGATGTCGCCGTCAACCATGCCATCGGCAGCCACGGGCTTGAACTCATCAAGGCCGTTGCGGCGCGCAAGGAACCGGGTGAAGTGGTCAATATATTGACCCATTGCAATGCCGGCTGGCTGGCGACCGTCGATTGGGGCACGGCCACCTCGCCGATCTATCAGGCCCATGATCTGGGGATCGAGGTGCATGTGTGGGTGGATGAAACACGGCCGCGCAACCAGGGCGCTTCGCTGACCTCCTGGGAGCTGGGACGCCACGGCGTCGATCACACATTGATCGTCGACAATGCCGGCGGCCATCTGATGCAGCATGGCAAAGTGGATATGTGCATCGTCGGCACCGACAGGACCACCGCCAGCGGCGATGTCTGCAACAAGATCGGCACCTATCTGAAAGCCCTGGCGGCGCGCGACAACGGTGTGCCGTTTTATGTGGCGCTGCCCTCCTCGACCGTTGACTGGACGATCAACGACGGTGTGCGTGAAATTCCGATCGAGGAACGCGATGGCCGCGAGGTTTCCTGGATGGCCGGAAAAGACGTGAACGGCGTTGAAACCCAGGTACTCATCTGTCCGGAGACAACGCCGGTCGCCAATTTTGCCTTTGATGTCACACCATCCAGGCTGGTAACCGGACTGATCACGGAACGCGGCGTTTGCAGCGCAAGCCAGGCGGGTCTGGCCAAATTGTTCCCCGAAATGGCCAAGGGCCAGAATAAAGTCAGGGCGGTCTGATTCAGGGCTGCCTGATAAAGATCAGCCGGACCCGGGTTTATCATGCTTTCAGGGATCGAAATTGAGCAATGCCTGGGCCGTTGGCGCATCGGTGACAAGATGGGTGACATAGCCGCCCAGCATCGCCGCATGCATGCCGGCAACCTTGTCAAACCCGTTGGACACCAGCATGCCGACCGACAGGCCCCGCAGGGCATCCGGGGTGATGCCGATCATCCGGTCATCCAGCGGGCCGACGATATGCTCGCCCCGGGCATCGATAAATCGCCCGCATATGACGCCGACCGCACCGCGCGCCTTGTAATCCTCCAGATCGGCCAGCGAAGCGATGCCGCTTTCGACCACATGGGAATTGTCCTTGCAGGACCCGACTGCAAACAAAGCCTTGTTGATCCGGCCCAGCAGGTCGAATTGCGAGCGGATGACCGGCTCCTGCTTCAAAAGCCGTGCAGCCTCGGTCGACGACAGCAGCGCCGGCGCATAAAAATTCGCGACCCTCGCGCCCAGCCTGTGGGCAATATTGGTCGAGCAGCTTTCCGCCGCAAAGACATAGGGACTGGCCATCGAGCCAACCATCTGCACGACGGTCATATTGTCGATGATGCGCGGCGTCAGGCTTTCCGACAATTTGAAAATCGTCATGCCCCAGGCGACACCCAGAATGTCGCCGGGCGCCAGCAGGTCCGGCAGGCGCCGCGCCGCGCCGGTGGCCACGCCGGCAAGCGAGACTTCCGTTCCCGGAATCACGACGGATTCCTGCAGACCGTATTTGCGGCACAGTTCGACGGAAATGCGCTGGCGGTTGAATGCAACGGAATCAAGGCGGATCTCGACAAGACCGCGCTCGCGGGCCTGCTGCAGGTAATTGACCACCGTGGCGCGGGATACGCCGAATTCCTCGGCGATTTCATTCTGGTTGCGGTTTTCGTAATAATAGAGCCATGCCGCGCGCAGCAGCGTGTCTTCCACCGGTTCATCCGGCCTGTAGCGACGCCGCGCCTTCTTCTTGTCCTGACCCAAAGTCTGCCTCTCCCGCTACCCGGCTCTTTGTCGTGCCCGTCGCAGCTTTGCTGTTCACAAAGCCGCGTAATCCCACTGCAACTGGCCCAATACAGCTGGCCCATTGCATCTGGAACAAACTGTGGTGCAGATGTAAAGTAACCCCACGATGTTGCACAGTGTCAAATGCGGCAACAAACAGCAAAGGCCAAATCCATGCTTAAAGGTATTAATCCACTGGTCACGCCAGATCTCATTCATTGCCTGCTTTCCATGGGCCATGGTGATGAACTGGTGATTGTCGATGCCAATTTCCCCGCCGCCTCCATTGCGGAAACAACAAATATGCAGGAACCGATCCGCCTGCCCGGCTTCTCATCGCCGCAGGCCGCACAGATCATCACCGAACTCATGCCGCTCGACCATTTCACCGAGACCTGCGCCCTGCGCATGGAAATCGATGGTGCGCCGCAGGAGATGGGCGCCGTGCATCACGAGACCTTTGACATCATCCGGGCGGCCATGCCGGAAGGCGCCGACGTCGGCTCGCTGGAACGCCAGATGTTCTACCAGCAGGCCGCGCGCGCCTTCGCGGTGGTGGCCACCAGCGAGAAGCGCCCCTTTGGCTGCTTCATCCTGCGCAAGGGCGTGATATTTTGACCTTTGTCAGATAAATATGACTATTGTCAGAAAACAAGACTTCCACTAAAAACAATCTGTCCGCGGGCCGACAGGCGGCCACTATCCATCCTATGAGGCATGCAATGAAAAATCTCTGGAATGACACCGAAGCCGCAGCGACCGTCGCGCGCTATGGCAAGAACAATATTTCCGAAGATCTGGCGCTGCGTGTCTATACGACCCGGCTTCTGGGCGGTGATCCGCAACTGGTTCTGCATGGCGGCGGCAATACATCCGTCAAAACCCGCAGCAAGGATATTCTGGGCGAAGAATGGGATGTTCTGTGCGTCAAGGGCAGCGGCTGGGACATGTCGGTCATCGAACCGCAGGGCCTGCCCGCCGTCAAGCTCGAGACCCTGCTCAAGGCGCGCAACCTTGAAGCGCTGAGCGACGAGGACATGGTGGCGCTGCAACGCTCCAATCTGATGGATCCCGCCTCCCCCAACCCGTCGGTCGAAACATTGCTGCACGCCTTCCTGCCGCATAAATTTGTCGATCACACCCATTCGACAGCCGTCCTTGCTCTGGTCGATCAGGAAAATTCCGAGGCGCTGATCAAACAGGTTTACGGCACCCGCATGGGCTTTGTGCCCTATATCCCGCCGGGCTTTGAACTGGCGAAAGTGGCAGGCGAAGTCTATGACCGCGATCCGTCCGTCGAGGGTCTGATCCTCGACAAGCACGGCATCTTTACCTTCGGCGCCAGCGCGCGCGAAGCCTATGAGCGGATGATCAATGCTGTCACCGAAGCGGAAAACCACATTGCCGCAAATGGCGTCAACACATTCGCGCAACGCACGGACCTGCCGGCCAATCCGGCCAGCGCCCCCGATCTGGCGCCCATCCTGCGCGGCGCCATTGCCGAGGCCCTGGGTGAAGGCCATTTCAACCGCTATGTCAGCGATTTCCGCACCTCCGACAATGTCCTGAACTTCATCAATGGCGTCGACCTCGAAGATTACGGCCTGCGCGGCGTCACCACCCCGGACCTGACCCTGCACGTCAAGAACTGGCCGGTGATCCTGCCGCCCTGCCCGGCGGACGGCATTGACGCATGGGCCGAAGCGGCGCGCGCCGCCATCCACGCCTATATGGAAAAATACCAGGCCTATTTCGAGCGCTGCAACGCCGCCGACGATATCGAACGCACCATGCTCGATCCCATGCCCCGCATGGCCATCGTGCCGGGTCTTGGCGTCTTCGGCTTTGGCCGCACGGCCAAGACCGCCAGCATTTCCGGCGATGTCGCCGAAGTCTGGATGAAAACCGTCACCGAGGCCGAAAGCATCGGCCGCTTCCATCCGCTGCCGGCGGAAGAATTGTTCAAGCTGGAATATTGGTCCCTCGAGCAGGCCAAACTGAAAAGCCGCAAGATCCTGCCGCTGACCGGACAGGTGGCGGTGGTCACCGGCGGCGCCGGCGCCATCGGCGCGGCAACCGCGAAGCTGCTGGCCGAAACCGGCGCCCATGTCGTGGTGGCTGACCTGGATGAAGCGGCAGCCGCAGCCGTCGCCAAATCCATCGGCAATGGTTCGCTGGGTGTGGCCTGTGACGTCACCGATCCGGCCAGCGTGCGCGCCGCCTTCGACACGGCTGCAGAGGCGTTTGGCGGGGTCGATATCGTCATCTCCAATGCGGGCGCTGCCTGGCAGGGTGAAATCGGCACGCTGGACGATGCGCTTTTGCGCAAGAGTTTCGAACTGAATTTCTTCGCCCACCAGAGCGTCGCGCAGAACGCCGTGCGGCTGTTCAAGCTGCAGCAGACCGGCGGGGTCCTGCTGTTCAACACCTCGAAACAGGCGATCAATCCCGGCGCCAATTTCGGCGCCTACGGCCTGCCGAAGGCGGCAACCCTGTTTCTGTCACGGCAATATGCGCTGGAATACGGCAAGATCGGCGTGCGCTCCAGCGCCGTCAACGCCGACCGCATCCGCTCCGGCCTGCTGAGCGAGGACATGATCGCCAGCCGCTCCAGGGCCCGCGGCATCAGCGAGAGCGACTACATGTCCGGCAACCTGCTCAAACAGGAAGTCACCGCCGACCACGTCGCAGCCGCCTTCCTCAGCCTGGTGTTGGCGGAACGCACAACGGCGGGTGTGCTGACGGTGGATGGCGGGAATATTGAGGCGGCGCTCAGGTAGAGGGGGTGGGTGGGGTAGCGAGTTTGAGGTGAGCAGTCAAAATCTCATTCCGCTCTCAAAGGAAACTGCCATTAAATTCGTTGAGTGCTTTTTGGGTATTTTCTGAGTTTACGCCCATATAACCCAAACACCGTGTAAATTGCGATGTGTAGCAACAGACGATCTTATCGCTTTCTACGTACGCTCAAATTGGATTGAGACGACCTCCTCATTTCGCTGTACGACAACACGCTGAACATGTTCACGCAGATCAGGAACTGAATATTGAACTGTCAATTCGACCACCCGTTCGCCTCGCTTTCGTTTCTTCCGCCAAAAGGAATAAGGGTAGTCTTCAATTTTTGCGAAAGTATTTTCATCTCGTGCGACAGGATTCATCACAGTGCTGCCGCTGTTGTAGGGGCATAAACAAATTCGGGAACGATGTGCTTCTATTAGTGAACGGCTATCAATCTCCAAAACATCATGCTCCTGGTCTCGGTATGCACCGGCTTGCAGAAGACGATGTAGTCTGTCTTTTCTGAGCCAAAAGAATACTCTAGAATTGAGAATTGAATACCAGTCAGATGGCTGCAGGCGAGCGGGCAATGCCCTTCTGAGGCCCGAATCACTCATCGGTATTTGGTCTCGGATAACCGCTGCTGGAAGCCCATCCGCAGTTATTTCAACGCCTTTCGGACGGTGCTGTTTTTCAATCTGATCGCGCTCCAGCCCATCAAATCCGTAGAGATCAAGAAGAGCGGATGTGCTCATCAATCCTCTTTCGTTTATGTCGGGCCAAGAGCCCCTTTGCGCCATATGATAAAGGGTTGGGCAATCAGCAATCAGTTCCTCAAGTTCTTCTTCGGTCACCAAGCTCTCCTGTCTATCACGACGTTGCGCCAATTAATCCCGGTAACAGTCAATTTAATCCCTCTTCAGGTTTCCTGCCGCTCTTTTGAGCGATGAGAACCCGACCCGTTCGCTTCTTCAGCATCTTCATCGAAGGGTTCGCCTAGGTATTGAGCGAAATCACCCACACGCTCCAGCACGGGCGCCACCTTTACAACGCCATTGTCATGACCTGCCAGGTGGGCGCGGGCGCTTGATCATGCCTAGTCCATTACGGTGTCACCGTAATTTTTAGCAATTATATGATGACGGACATGGATGCGATTTTTCATCTAGGCATCAACTCGGGCAGGGCAAGCGCCAGCGCGGGAAACAATAACAACAACGCGATCTTGATAAGATCAGCGGTAACAAAAGGGAGCACTCCGCGATAAAACGTCGATAGACGCGCGGAAGGCATGACGCCTTTCATCACAAACAGGTTGACGCCAAAGGGCGGTGTCACCGCGCCCAACTCGATCAACACAGTCATCATCACCCCCCACCATATCGGGCTATAACCAAGACCTGTGACAATTGTGGTGCTGAGTGAAGCGGTGACCAACGTCAATGTCAGCCCATCCATGAACGCGCCCATGATGACAAAGGCCAATATGATCAGGGTCATGGTCAACGCTGGAAACAGATTCCAGGCCTGCAGGCCATCGATCACAGCATTGGGAAGTCCGGAAACCCCTAGAAAAAAGGAGAATACCGTTGCACCGATAAGGACAAAGTAGATCAATGCCGTCGCGCGGGTGACATCTCCAATGACATTCCAAATGCTGTGGCGTGTAACCTTTCCCCGATAGACAGCGCTACCAAAAGCAATAGCAGTACCGACAGAAGCGGCTTCGGTGACAGTAAAAACGCCAAAGAAAATGCCCCCCAATACTGCGGCAAAAAGCACAAACGCATCTGTGCAGCCAATCATGGCCTGCCAGATTTCATTCTTATCATGCTGCTTCCGAGCCGGAGCAATGCTCGGACGGAGCCTAACCCAAATTGCGATTGTGCACATATATAGAACCACGGTCAGAAGCGCAGGCACGAGTACCGCCATATACAGTGTACCAATGGACTGCTCTGTCAAAATCGCAAAAAGAACAATGGCTGTTGACGGCGGAATAAGTTGACCGAGCGTGCCCCCGGCAGCAACCGAGCCAGAAGTTAGCGCGGCAGAATAGCCCCGTTTTTCCATCTCAGGAACCGCAGCTTTGCCGATAGTGACAACCGTGGCGACGGATGATCCTGTCAAAGCCCCAAAACCTGCGCAACCCGCAATGGTTGCATGCGCCAGCCCTGCTCGCCTACTTGACAACAAGACATAGGCGAGATGATAGATGGCCGCCGCCATCCCGCCAACCGTTGCAAAACCGCCCATGAGTAAAAACAATGGGATAACAGCTAAATCTGTACTCGTCAGAAGTTCTGATGTAGCTGAACCAAACACACTCATCGCCGACGGGGACCCGAGCAGAAGTAGCGTGCCGCTGAAGCCTATCACGGCCAATGCCGTACCAAGATTGATACACAATAGGATCATCACCCAAAGCACACCAAACATTGCCGCGGCAATCAACGACCCTTGTTTCGCCAGACTTCGCCCGCCCAGTTCAGCCAGAAAATAAGGGACGCTGACAATAACCGCTGCCACTGCAACAACACCAATGTAACGCAAGATCAATCTGCGTCGTCCTTGCGGCAAAGCTTGATCGGCCAGCGCCGAAGCTGCAACCAGGATCTGAACCGGCACGCACAGCGCAACCAGAGCGGCAATCGCAAACAAAAAGGGCCAGACCGGCCACTGCAGGATAAGGGTTGACTGGCCGCGCTGCATCGCGCGCAATGCATAGTCACCCAGTCGTATTGTCAAAAACACCAGAACGAGTGTGAACAACACTCCAGCGAGCGAGCGCAACCATGCCACGCGCTTTGGGCCAAGTTTGCCAGCAAGAATATCGATCTCCAGGGTCTCGCGAAACGCCACTCCGGACGCAAGCGTGGCCGTCAATGCAACTGCAAACAGGGTTTGTATTATCTCGTTCGTACCGGGCACGGGATTATTGAAAAAACCGCGCATAATCACGACGTCGAAGCTGGTCAAAATTCCAAGCCCGAGCATGCCGAGAACTCCCACACCAGCCACCCGGCGTGTTACCGCGCCAGCAAACCGATCTGCGCGGGAGAGGAAACCATCCTCCTCCGCGCGTGGCTCAACCATTGTTGATTTGTAGCTTGTCATTTGCCTTTTAGCGCCGCTTTGTACGCATTAACGAACGTATCGTAGATGGCCTGTCCATTTGGTGTTTGCTCGATCCAAATATCTGTACGCGGCGCCAAAGCTGCGCTCCATTCACTGCGCTGCGCGTCCGTCAACGCGGTAATCACCTGATCGGAGCCGCTCGCCGTGAGGCTATCACGGAAATGGGCGTTAATGCCGGCAAGCACCTCCATGTACTTACGTGACAAAACTTCTCCCGTATTCTCATCCAGAATGGCTTTCCCATTTTCGGAAAGGCTGTCATATGCGCGCTCATTCATAATGAAAAACCCCGGCGTTGCCCCGAGTCCGATATCATCAAGGTGGTAAGTGCTCACCTCATTGAGTTTAAAAGGACCGACCACGGCCCAATTGGTGATCGTCGCGCTGATAAGTCCCTGGCTAAGGGCCTGGTACATCTCAGTGGAGGGAACGGACACGGGCGTGCCGCCCAACGCCTCAACGGTTTGCACTGTATTGCGATCGGCTGCCCGAATCTTCATACCCTTCGCATCGCCAGGGATTGAAACCTGATCCTTGGAGTGAAGAGTCTGTACGGGAAACGCAACGAGGCCCAACACTTTTACGTCGTGATACTCGTCGTCCAACAACCCTGCAGCGAACGTACGCCACAACGCTACTGACCCAGCAACGTTGTCATTTATAAGGAGGGGGAGAGCAGTAATTTCAGTTCGCGGAAAAGGCAGTCCAATATTGCCATGCGTGCTCCAGCCAATATCTGCTACGCCACTGGTGACGCGTTCCCACACGTTTGAGGACGTAGTGAGCGTTCCGAAGTAAAGGTCGAAGTGGAATTCTCCCGCACCTTTTTTGTTCATCTCCTCGGCCCAGGGGATGAAAAACATTTTGTTGAATGGGTGCGTTTCAGGCAATGAGGTTGCTACCTTTATAGTAACCTCCTCGGCTGCGGCAGCAGAAGCGCTCAGTCCGATTGCTATGGCCGCAGCAGCCATAAGCGATTTCCAGTCCTTTGACCAAAATTTTGAATTTTCCATTCTTTCCTCCCTAAGGTGATAAATGACCATCCCAGACGCCTCGTTACCAAGCAACGACCGGGAGAAACACGATCAGGTCCCAGCGGACGCTTGTGCTATTTCTTTTCCAATCCCGGCTGCCCTGACAGCTGCCTCCAGACGCTTTAATTCCTCACTCGAAATCTTCACGAGCGGCGGACGAATATTAGCATTGGGCAGCCTGCCCAGGATAACCTGCACCTCCTTCATCCGGTTGTGCATATCTACAAACGGAGCGCCATAGAACGCCTCCGCCATAGGATAGTATCTATCGTAAATCGCCCGCGCTTCACTAAGCTGGTTGTTCTGCACTGCTTCAAACAATGCCACCTGCAAATCTGCGACTGTACTGCCCGCGCCTGAGAGCATTCCATTACACCCAGCAACCAGTGATTGCAGCAACCATGCACTATGTGTCGTCAAGACGTTTACAGGGCGGCTCCTGCCCTGCAGTGCGCGCACTGTGCGCTCAAGATGCACAGGATTGCCACAGGCATCTTTTGTGGCGCGGATGGTTGGAAATTCGTCACAAAGCGCCATCTGGGTTTCGACAGATAGACCCATGCCGGATTCCAGCTGGAATTGAAATTTGATAATCGGCAAATCCGTTGCCGCAGCAACACATCCGAAATGCGAAAATGCCATTTGAGTTTTGTGCTGAACGCCATCACGAAATATGCTGGGTGGAGCGACCAGAAGAGCTGCAGCACCTGCCGTTTCAGACCAACGCGCGACCTCCCCAGCTTCAGCGGTGCTATCCCTAAACACACCATTGACCACCGGGATCAGATCACCAACCTCATCCAGCGCGATATCGAGTACGCGCTTCTGCTCATCATTGCTACAGGCCAAGACTTCGGTCGAATGGCCATTAACAGTGATTGCCGAAATGCCTTTTGTCGCGACCACCTGCCGCAGGTGCCGACGGTAATTCTTCTCATCAATATTTAAATCTGCATCAAACGGCAAAAGTACCGCTGGAATGACGCCCTTGGGTTCGTAGGCCGCACCCTTCATATTCCTGTCTCCTTACGAATTTGGGGAATGCCCCGCATCTATTGGAAAACCGTAATGGAAGGAGTACAATATTAGAATACGCAATTTACATAATTGACTATTGCAAAATTTGCAATTTTTGCAAACGAGAGCACCAATGAACATCTTGGATTTATCAGTATTTTTGGCGATCGCCGAGGAAGGAAGCTTCTCTGCAGGGGCTGACCGCTGTGGGGTGTCCGCTTCTGGGGCGACCCGCCGGATCGCTGCGCTTGAAGCGCGTCTGGGCACGCGGCTTCTCATGCGGAGTACGCGCAGTGTCAAACTCACCGCTGCTGGGGATATCTTTCTGAAATGGGCAAGGGAGATGCTACATCGATTAGATGAAACCAAGGACAGCATTGAGGCGCTGCAACAAAACCCGGCGGGCGTGGTACGCATTGCTTGCCCAGAATTCCTTGCCCACAGGTATCTGATACCATTTAACGGGGAACTTGCCCAAAGTTACCCGGCGATCAAACTTGCGATATCAACAACTGACTCTTCTGTAGACTTACAAGCCGAGCATTTTGATCTTGCAGTTCACTCCGGAAGGCAGCCCGAAGGGTTTCTCTTCGGGCGCAAGCTCTGGGAGGTCGACATAGCGGTTTGCGCGTCTCCCAGCTATCTTTCCCGGTTTGGCACCCCTCGACATCCAAACGAATTGCTGGAACATAGATGCCTAAGTCATTCAGTTTATGATCGCCAGTATTGGGAATTCTCCATCGAAGATAGCATCCTAAGGCAGGAGGTGAACATCGCATCCATGTCTAATAACACTATGTTGCTGCGCAATATGGCCCTCGAAGGACAAGGCATGATTCGTACAACCAGACGACTTGTTCGCCCGGACTTGACTGAACGTCGTCTTGTCGAAGTCCTCAATGAGTTTCAGCCGAAACCTGCAGAGGGCACACCGCTAGAGACTTGGCTAATCTATCCCGACCGTATGATGCTTTACCGAACGCGCATTGTTCTCGACCTTCTGACAGAGTTCCTTTTGCACGCAAGGAACAAAGAAGCACTGACCTGAGGTTTGTCTGTCGTAGAAGCGCACACCTATTTTCCCAATGCCTTCGTTGACAGAGCTCTGTGAGTTGCCGAAATGGTCCTCTCCGCGTTTTATATTGACAGTTTACTCAATCCCTTTATTTGGCTTCCTGCCCCTCTTTTACGCCATGAGAACACGGCCCGTCTGCTTCTCCAGCTTCTTCAGCCAATCCGTGTCGCCAACAGGTCGGCCGATTGTCTCGGCCCGCCTCAAGGAGGCATAGGCGACATCTACATCGCAATGGTCGCGTAAATTTTACTGAATAGCCCATTAAAAACGGGGGATAACCGTTTCACCTCACGAAAAAGCATCGCGGAATGCGGTGAGCGCCTTTTCCGGATCACTTGCCGCGAAGGCTTCCATGGTCACGGGGCCTTTGTAGCCCATTTTTCTGAGCGCATGGGCGACGCCGCGATAGTTGATTTCGCCTGTACCGGGTTCGCACCGGCCGGGATTGTCCGCGACCTGGATTTCTCCAATCCAGGGGAGGCATTTTTCGCACCAGCGGATCAGATCACCTTCACCGATCTGGGTATGATAAAGGTCCAGATTGATGCGCAGCTCTGGGCGGTCAATATGGGAAACCAGCGCCAGAACATCTTCGGTCGACCCGAACGGGCAGCCTGGATGGTCCAGCAGATTGAGATTCTCCAGGGTGAAGATCACCCCCTCTTCTTCCGCCAGATCACAGATGCGATGGAGCGTATCGCGGGCTTTCAGCCACATCTGGCCGCTGACAACCTCGTGCTTGCAGATCGGAATACCGCCATCGCCCAGACCGGTGCCATGCAGATTCAATCGGTCGACGCCCAGGCGCTTGCCCACGCGGGCCGTTTCGCGGGCGGATCCGAGCAACGCCTCGGCGCCTTGATCATCGGCCAATCGGCCTTCGAGGTAACCGTTCATGATGGTGTAATTGGCGCCGACAGCCGCCAATTTTTTCAAGTCATGATCGGGCCAGTTCCACAGCCCGACGCCAAATCCCAACTCGGTCAGGCGCCGCGCACGCCATTCGATCGGCCGGTCTTGCCAGAGCATTTCCGCACAGGCGGCGAGCATGAACGTCTGAGTCATTTCGTGCCCTGCCTATGCGTCTTTTTTCATGATCCACTCAACCTGCGGCGCAGCCACAAAACGCCATTTGCGCAGCGGCCCCGCCATGACATTGAGGTAATACATCTCAAAACCATAGGGTGCGCCGCAGGGATGATGGCCGCGCGGAACCAGCACCACATCGCCATCGGAAACCGCCATTGTCTCGTCCAATCGTCCATCGTCTGTATAAACACGCTGAATTCCAAACCCGTCGGCCGGATCAAGACGATGATAATAGGTTTCTTCCAGATAGGTTATCCGCGGGAAATCATCCTCGTCGTGGCGATGGGAAGGATAGGACGACCAGTGGCCAGCGGGTGTGAAGACCTCGGTCACCAGCAGGGAGTCGCAATAGTCTTCATTTTCCATGGCGATGTTGTTGATGTAACGGGTATTGGCGCCCTTTCCGCGTTCGCTCAGCGAAATCCCGTCCGGACCGATCCGGCGCGGCTTGTGACCACCCATCCCCGGCGCCGAACAAACGGCAAGCACACAATCGGTTTCAGCCACGGCCTCCCAGTTGGAACCGTTTGGCAAGTAAAGGCAATGGGGCGGTGATTTTTCAAAGACGTTCATGCGCTCGCCAAGCACCCCCCAATCCTCGCCCGCACCTTCAATGCGCGCCTTGCCTTCAACCATCACCAGGATGATTTCCCGGTCGCCGGTTGCTTCAGCCGCCCGGTCGCCGGCCTTCAAATGGTGGAGTGAAAATCCGACATAACGCCATCCGGCGCCGGCCGGTGTGATGTCGTGGACCTTGCCCCGCTTGCCAAATGGTTTTCTCAACAGATCAGCCATGCGAATATGTTGCCTCCACGAATTTGGTCCTGTTGTCGACCGCCATGCCTGAATTGGCGCAAAGGTCGATGATGTGGTCATAGCCGGTTTTCGAATAGACATAGGGATCTGCCTTGGCCGGATCCTGTTCGGCCTCCACCACGATCCAGCCCTTGTATTGCATTTTCGCCAGTGCATCGGTGACCGCCTGGAAATCTATGCTGCCCTGCGGATCACCCGGCACGGTAAAGGCGCCGGCAATGACGCCTTCAAGGAAACTCTTGTTCTCGGCGCGGATCATCCGCGTGATATTCTCGCGAATATCCTTGAAATGGACGTGGCGTATGCGGTGGCCCCATTTGTCGAGTGTCTCCATCACATTGCCACCGCCGAACGTCAGGTGACCGGTATCCAGCAAAAGCGTGACGTCCTCCGAAGATCCCTCCATCAGAAAGTCGACATCCTGCTGATCCTCGATCATCGATCCCATGTGATGATGGTAGGCAAGCACCATGCCTTGGTCCGCCATCCATTTTGCAAGTTCGGACAGGTTCCTGGCGTAATGCCTTATCTCGTCGCGGGAGAGCTTGGGGCGATTGTTGACGGGCGTCTTCAACTGGCCCTGAACCGTGTTGGAACATTCTGCATAGACCAGGCAGGGGGAATTCAAGGCGACGAATTGTTCAACCTGTTGGGCGATTGCGGCAATTTCCTCCCGAACGGAGACCGCCATGAGGTTTCCCGAGTACCAGCCGCCGCACAGCGCCAGTTGATTTGCAGCCAGAAAATTGCGCAATGCCAAAGTGTCCTCAGGCATTCTGCGGCCACGTTCGACGCCTGCGTAGCCGATCTCGGACGCCTCCCTCAACGCCTGTTCCATTGTGTAATTGGCAGTCAAATCCGGAAGATCATCGTTCTGCCAGGCAACCGGCGATATGCCAATCCTGATACTCATTGCGCGTTTCTTTCTTTTATGGCCTGCTCGTATTCGGCACGTTTTTCATTCACTTGCGGCCGCTCGCTGACTTGCGGAACGGCCACATCCCACCAGGTGCTGCCATGCGGGGTTGATGGATAGGGGTCCGTATCGATGACGATGACATAGGGCCCTTTCATTGCGTGGCGTTTGGAAAGAGCCTCTTCCAGTTCCCGTATCGAGCCGACCTTGACCGCAGTGGCTCCCATGGCGGCGGCATGTTTTTCGAAATCGATTGCCGAAGGTTGCTCATGTATTGTGTGATCGAGCAAATTGTTGAACTCGGCGCCACCTGTGCCCATCTGCAAGCGGTTGATACAGCCATAGCCGCGGTTGTCGGTGACAACCACCGTGAAGCCAATGCCCATCATTGCAGCGGTCGCCATCTCGGAATTGGCCATCATATAGGTGCCATCCCCGGCGAAACAGATCACATCGCGGTGCGGCTCGGCCATCTTGATTCCCATGGCGCCGGCGATCTCGTAGCCCATGCAGGAAAAGCCGTATTCCATGTGATAGGAGCCGGGTTTGCCGGCCTTCCAGAGCTTGTGCAATTCGCCGGGCATGGTACCGGCAGCACACATGACAACGGTGTTTTCACCGGCTGCTCGCTGCACCGCCCCAATCACCTGCATGTCGCTCGGCAAGGCATTTCCACCGGGCGCTTCCGTCAGCGGATCGACCTTGCCGAACCAGTCTGGCTTGAGAGAATGGTCGGGGGCGTCAAATCTGTGACCGCCAAGCGCTTCGCTCATTTCCAGCAAGGCGGCCTGTGCATCGGCCTGCACCTGAAGCGCGCCATGTTTATGCGCATCATAGGCCGCCGTGTTGACGCTGATCAAGGTGCGTGGGCGATTGGCAAAAAGCCCCCAGGACCCCGTCGTGAAATCCTGGAAGCGGGTACCGATCCCAAGGATGACATCCGCTTTGCCGCACAATGTGTTGGCAGGTTCACCGCCGGTCACGCCGATCGGTCCCAGATTCAACGGATGATCCCATGGCAGGGCCGATTTACCCGCCTGGGTTTCAACAATGGGAATGTTGTGGGTCTCGACGAAATGTCTCAGTTCCTGCGTTGCGCCTGAATAATGGACGCCGCCGCCCGCAACAATGACCGGGCGTTTGGCTTTGCTGATTGCCTTCACGGCACGCGCCAGTTCCTCAAGATCAGGTCTGATGCGGCGTTGATGCCAGATGTACGTCTCGAAAAAACTGATGGGAAAATCATAGGCTTCAGCTTGAACATCCTGGCAAAATGCCAGTGTCACGGCACCGCAATCAGCAGGGTCGGTCATCGTGCGGAATGCCCGCGGCAATGCGGTCAACAGCTGTTCGGGGCGGGTTATCCGGTCAAAATAGCGGGACACAGGACGGAAACAATCATTGGCGCTGATGGTGCCATCGCTGAAATCCTCGACCTGTTGCAAAACCGGATCGGGGCCACGATTGGCGAAAACATCGCCGGCAATCAGCAGAACCGGAAGCCTGTTCACATGCGCCAGAGCTGCCGCCGTGACCATGTTGGTTGCGCCGGGGCCGATGGAAGAGGTCACCGCCATCGCCCGCTTGCGGCCCAATTGTTTGGAATAGGCGATGGCTGCATGGGCCATCGTCTGTTCATTGTGTCCGCGAAAGGTCGATATTTCGCCGCGTGAGGCATGGAGGGCCTCACCCAGCCCTGCCACATTGCCATGTCCGAAAATTGCCCAGACACCTGCAATGAAGGCCTCGCCATCTTCATTATGCTGGGCAATCAGATAGCGCACCAGGGCTTGAGCAGCCGTCAGTCGAATGGTTTTTGTCATGTCCTTTTCTCCGGGAGCGCGTTTTGGCCTGCGGGGACCAGGTGATCGCAAGAGGCTCTGGCCTTATCCCAAATCGCACAGAGACGCGCGTAGTTGTCAGCCATCATTGATACGGCTTCGTCATCGGTGATATCACCGTTCATCCAGGCCTTCGCACTATCGGCGAAAATTGTTCTGCCGACAGCAAACCCTTTCACCAGCGGATATCGCGCTGCAATCTCGAAACTTTCGGCCAGCTTCTTTTCACTTTCACCCAGTCCGAGGATCACGATACCGCGCGTATTGGGATCATTGTGCTCAATGGTGTCGCAGGTGTCTTGCCAGGCCTGTGGCGTCACCATCGGCTCCAGTTTCCACCAGTCGGGATAGACCCCGACATCGTAGAAGCGCTGGATCAGCTTTGCCGTCGTGTCCTGGTCCACGGGACCAGCCTTGGAGGCAATGATTTCGAGCAGGAATTCCAGTCGGTTTCGCCGGCAGGCCGTATAGAGCCGCCGGATCGTTGCCAATTGATCGCTCCAGATTCCGGCGTCATCATCGGGATGACAGAAACACAGGACTTTCACCACCTGATCGCGCGGCCAGGCGCTGAGCCCTCCGAAATCAAGACCAATTTCGGGTTCAAGCGTCAGGGGACGAGAGCCTGGCCACTCGACGGGCCTTGCGACCCAAAGGCCCGTGCCCGCCGTCTTGTATAGCGCATCGCGCCCCAGCCGATTGTCACAAAGCAGGCCATAGCCGGGTTTGCCATCCGCAACCCTTTGCGTGGCTGCAAGGCACAGCTGTTTGAAGCGCCCGATTTTTTCAGGCGTTGCACCGTCCAGTTCTTCCATCTGCATCCGGTGATCGAATGCAAAAACCCTGATCTGCGGCCAGTCGAGATGACGATTGGTCGCCCAGTGCACCTGCTCCAGTTCGACGTCATTGCGCAGGTCTGGCTGTTTGATACCACGCTCAAAGAAGAACTGAAGCTCTTGCCAGGACGGGTAGGCAGGGGTGCATCCGTGGCGGCTGACGGCGAATGCGCCACAGGCGTTTGCGTATTTGAGCGCTGTCGGCCAGTCTTCACCATCAAGCCAACCCTTGAGCAGGCCGGACATGAAGCCATCCCCTGCCCCCAGAACGTTGAACACTTCGATCGGAAAGCCAGGTCCGGCTTCTCCATCCTCAAGGCTGTCGGGAATTGGACCTGTGAAGGCGACAGCGCCGGCAGAGCCGCGTTTGCATACCAATGTCGCGCCTGAAACCTTGCGGACGGCACGCAGGGCCGCCACAGTGTCCGTTGTTCCGCCGGCAATGTGGAACTCTTCCTCGGTGCCGACAATCAGGTCAAACAGATGCAGGGTCGATTGCAATTTGGTGGTGACTTTTGCGCTGGCGACAAAGCGA
>TARA_R110000751_G_scaffold261734_2_pt1 | contig 47540 bp, 38 predicted proteins | sample TARA_R110000751 | Tara Oceans TARA_R110000751 (sample SAMEA4398001) | marine metagenome | biome: Polar Biome; feature: [MES] marine water layer (ENVO:01000295) within the mesopelagic zone...; material: water (ENVO:00002006), including particulate matter (ENVO:01000060) such... | reverse complement strand
ATAAATTGAAGTGAAAAACAATAAGCTCATTTACAGCTATTTAATATTGAAAATTATTATGTGCCCTAATCAAATAATCCTCCAAACCCTACCTACGACACCTTCGCCTCGGCAACAACATTATAACTGCTCCATAAATACCTGTACCCTCAAACATTAAAATAGCCGAAAACAATTGCTAAAACCAAGTATGAAGCGTCTTTTTATTAAATGGTACTACAGCTAGAAGGTGAAAAAATTACCTCGGCCACACATAGCTACTCATTACAAAGGCCATTTATACTCTTCTACATTTTTCTTAACGATGCATCCACACCAACTAACAAGGTAGGTAGCTTCCTTAACTCTATTAAACAATTGAAAAGATGCTGGCTTGGAAATCAAACGGTATTACTACCTCTTAAAAAAGGAAACGGCTACAGGAATAAAAGCACCTGTATAGAAACTCTCTTGGCGTGTCAGAAAACCTTTGGTTATTCTAAATACTTGGAAAATAAAAACGATCCCTCTATCTAGAAGTCTGATAACTGGTCTTCTCGTTTTTTAAACTTATAAGGGTGTCTTAAGTACGCTTTCGCGAAAGCGTAACCCTGAGCATAATTCATCCTAAAATATTCTACTGCGATATGAGCTAGCAGCGCGCCACCTGAAAGCATAGCAAACAAAGGAAATAAAGAAACCGTTACAAATCGAGACACATACCAACTGGCAATCGAACCAAAAATCATGCTTACCGCACCTACAAAGGCACTCGCACTACCAGCGCGCTTGGTAAACGGATTCAAAGCAAGAGCAGTAACATTTGGGTTTTGAAAACCTATACACATCATCATCGTAAATAAAGTAGGATACACCACCCAAAATACGGGAGTAAAATTCCAAACGTAGATAAAACCAAAACCAGTAATCAAGACCAGTAACAAACTGACCACATAAGTTATTTGAAATGTAGTGAATCGAGTAAGGGCAAGTCTATTCAACTGGCTACCGGCTATAAGTCCGGCTGCATTACTACCAAAGATATAAGCAAAGTTTTCTTGACTCATATCAAAGTAATCCATAAAGATAAATGGCGCGGCAGCTACATAACCCAATAACAACCCTATCACAAAACCGCGAGCTGTGGCAAATACAAAAAAATCTCTGTGTTTATAAATAGCTATATATTCCCGCAACACGGGAATAGGGTGTAAACTGGTCGCTCGATTTGGTTTAGAGCTTTCTGGGAGTACAAAAATGACATTGAGCAACATCAAGGTAGCAAAGCCTGCTAATCCATAAAAAATCATTTCCCAATGATAATACTCGATCACAAAACCACCAATGGTAGGGGCTATAATAGGAGCAATTCCCATGATTAGCATTAAAGTAGAGAGCACATCTGCCACCTTTTCTTCATCAAATAAATCCCTAACTATAGCCTTACTAGCGACCATTCCCGCACAAGCCCCAAGTGCAGTAAAAAACCTCAAAATTGCCAAAGAGGTCACATCCCAAGCATAAGCACTCAAAAGACTAGTGACTATATATAGGACCAATCCAAACATCAAAGGCTTTCTTCTACCGAATCGATCCATTAATGGGCCATAAGCTAACTGTCCTAAACCTATACCTATAAAATAAGTAGTAAGCGTAATCCCTATAGCACTAGTGTCTACTTTAAATTCACCAGCAATTTGTTTAAAGGCTGGCAAATAGGCATCTATAGAAAATGGTCCTACCGCGATCAAAGTACCGAGAACGAGAATAATACTCACCCTACGCCCTTTACTCATTTTATTTTTTTCCACCCACTTTACTCTCATATCGCAAAACTACGTTTTAGCATAATCTTTATTTAGATTATTCACAAAGCTTTACCATTTAGTAACCCCTTATAATTTGTATTTTTAAACAAATTAATTTTCAATGAAAAATACCTTTTTAATTCTTTGTGTTATTGCCATCATAAGCAGTTGTAAAAAGGAAACTCCTACAGGTACTGATAAAGAAACAACAACACTTTCTACCGCTCAACGTCTTGCAAATACAGCCGGTCTGAAAAGCTGGAATGAGGTAGAAGAAATCAAATTTAGCTTTAACGTAGGTAAATCAGGTAAAACGGTATTGACCAGAAACTGGACTTGGAACCCTAAGACTAACAACGTGCAGTTGATCGCATTAGGAGACACCATTAATTACAAGCGCCATTCAAAGTTAGACAGCCTTCAAATCAGTTCAGATCGCGCATTTATCAATGATGTGTATTGGTTGATTCCTGAATTTAAACTAGTATGGGATCAAGGAACAACGATTACTGAAAAGAAATCTCAAATGGCACCTATCTCTAAAGATACGCTGGATATGATTAGCATACTTTATAATAAGGAAGGCGGCTACACTCCTGGCGATGCTTATGACATATATTATGACGCAAACCACAAATTTAAAGAATGGGCCTACCGTAGAGGAAATGACAGCACGCCTTCTATGATCACTACCTTTGAAAATTTTGAGACTATCGCAGGCTTTATTTTTGCCACAGATCACCGGTCCCCAGATGGTGCTACGAGCATTAATTTTACCGATATAGAAATTACTAAAACCAAGTAATGATTTTTAAAACAGACCGCAATTTTGCTTTAGAGTTAGATCGAGAAGATTCCTTGTCTCGCTTTCGCGAAAGCTTCTTCATTCCAAAACATACAGACGGAACAGAGTCCATCTATTTATGTGGCAATTCGTTAGGACTACAACCGCGTCAGACGAAAGCTTATCTCAATCAAGAACTGGATGACTGGGCACGACTGGGTGTAGAAGGACATTTTCATGCCGCAAATCCGTGGATGCCTTATCATGAAATTTTAACCGAAACTACCGCTCAAGTGGTAGGTGCAAAAGCTCACGAAGTAGTTATCATGAATACCTTGACGACTAACCTGCATTTAATGATGGTTAGCTTTTATCAACCTAAGGGCAAACGCACTAAAATCATTATCGAGGCCGATGCCTTTCCTAGTGACCGCTATGCGGTAGCTTCTCAGGTGCAATTTCATGGTTATGATGACAAGGAAAACATTATAGAGTGGGCACCGAGAGCTGGAGAGCACACTCCAAGAATAGAAGACCTGGAAAAGCTGTTAAAAGAACAAGGCGATAGTATTGCTTTGATCATGGTAGGTGCTGTAAATTATTATACAGGACAGTTTTTTGATCTTAAAAAAATCACCTCTTTAGGGCATGCAGCCGGAGCCATGGTAGGTTTTGACTGTGCGCACGGAGCTGGAAATGTAGATTTAGAGCTACACGATTCAGGAGCAGACTTTGCCGTATGGTGTACTTATAAATATATGAACTCTGGACCAGGTAGTTTAGGGGGTTGTTTTGTACATGAGCGTCATGCTAACAATACAGACTTACCGCGATTTACTGGTTGGTGGGGTCATAATAAAGACACCCGTTTTAAAATGCGGGACGACTTTGAACCTATGCACGGTGCTGAAGGCTGGCAACTATCCAATCCTCCTATATTAAGTATGGTAGCGATAAGGGCCAGTTTAGACTTATTTGCACAAGCAGGTTTCGAACACCTTTGTGAAAAATCCATACAGCTTACTGGTTATTTGGAATACCTTTTAAAAGAACTCAAAGACGACCGTATTTCGATTATTACCCCTAGTACTCCTAAAGATAGAGGTTGCCAGTTATCACTAGCGGTTAAAAATGCAGATAAATCACTTTATGACGCCATAACTGCAAAAGGTGTCATTGCCGACTGGCGAGAACCAGATGTTATTAGAGTAGCACCGGTTCCTTTGTATAACAACTATGAAGATTGCTGGAGATTTGTGGAAGTATTGAAAAGTGAGTTGTAAATGAAATATATTCCTATTCTATTATTAATGTTTCTGATAAATTCTGATAAGGCTATATCATTAGGTAGCTATGTTTTTGATGGTGAAAATTCACAAACAGTTTTTACTTTTAAAGAAAATAATCAGTTTAATAAAACCTCTTATTTAAATTATTGCGGAATGGGGGATTCTTCAAATGGAACATACACGGTAAGTAATGACACATTAAACTTAGATTTTAGTGAGGAAGTGAACAAGACTAAAAAAGAACTAGAATCACAATATTTTAAAGTCTTAAAACGAACCGAGACAGATTTAGACTCTATTTCTCTTAAATTGAATATTGTCCCTTTACATGCTGAAATTGAAGAGGTGTCTGATCGCTATATAACAATTGATGGAATTGAGCACTTTCAATATAGTTTTTATAATGAATCATTTGAATTGAAACTGCCTAAAAAGGATACAAGTGAAATTACCTTTGGCCATTTTTCTGGCAATAATCAGTATCAATTCTCTATCAATACGACAGAAGATGTTGAATTAGAAGTTGGCGTTTCTTTTGTTATTGAAGAATTACTGACTGAGAAGGAACAATTTTTGATTAAAAAAATAAAAGATGACAAGCTCATATTGAAACATATCAAAGATGGAGAAAGTTCAAAACGTTTAAATTTTTTTAAAAATACTTGATCAATAATAAAGCTGAGATTTAATGCTTTATTAGCAAGATTATGAATCAAAAAAAGCCCGACCTCAGTCGGCGTAATTAAAGAACGCCGCAGGCGACATATTACATTTACAGCTGCAGACTAAAGTCTGCCGTTAGATTATAAGTAAAACAAAAGTTGGTCTGAGATTGTCGAAGACGGTATTATAAAAAAGAATTAAACCTCTAATGGAAATTAAAAATATCAATCAAAAGTTTCAAAATGTTGCATTCTTGTTAGCATCTTCTTCTTTTGTAATTTTCTTATCAGGTTGTACCGAGAGTAAAGCTCATAAAGATCTACTTGGTTCATGGACTTCAATCACAATGGATATGAGCTTGTCATTTCATAAAGACTCCTTGATATATAGATTTGGTAGACCTATTAAATTTTCATGGAATTGCGACGACGATAAGATATACTATGAACAATTAACGCAAGTAGACTCCAAACTACCAACTAAATTTGTAGAAGCGTACAGATTAAGCATAGAAAACGATACCTTATTTTTAAGGCATGATGATGATAATTCTGAACACATTTTTGTGCGAGATTAAAAATCATAAACTAAACACTCATTATTTAAATGAAAACAACTAATAAAAAAACTAAAGTACTCATCACAGGAGCTGGACTATGCGGCTCACTTTTAGGGTTGCGACTAGCGCAAAAAGGATATCAGGTAGATATACTAGAAAAACGTCCCGATATGCGCAAAGCAACTGTAGATGGTGGTCGTTCTATCAACCTGGCCCTTTCTGATCGTGGTCTGGCTGGATTAAAATTAGTAGGCCTTGAAGAAAAAGTACGCGAGTTATGCATCCCTATGAACGGAAGATTAGTTCACGATATAGAGGGCAATACATTTGCCTCTAACTACAGTGGCCGTGAAGGAGAATATATCAATTCGATCTCCCGAGAAGAGCTCAACAAACTTCTGCTGGACGAAGCTGATCAATACGATGATGTACAAATAGACTTTGATGATAAAGTAACTTCCGTAGATTTAAAAAATGCCTCTGTCACTTATCAAGATTCAGAAACAGAAACAGAGAAAGAATGGAAAGCTGATATTCTTCTAGGAACTGACGGAGCTGGATCTGTGGTGCGCAAGGAGATGATGAAACAACGCGACTTTTTGTTTTCTCACAGCATGAATTGGTTGCCTCATGGCTATAAAGAACTCAGTATCCCGGCTACTGAAGATGGAAAATGGCGTATAGAAAAAAACTTCTTGCACATCTGGCCACGTGGTGGTTTTATGTTGATCGCTCTGCCCAACCTCGACGGTAGTTTTACACTGACATTATTCATGCAATATGAAGGGGATGGACCTGCTTTTAATAGTATTACAACAGACCTAGAAATAAAAGACTTCTTCAACACCTACTTTAAAGATGTGGTAGAACACATTCCAGATTTAGTAGAGCAATACCATACTAATCCAGCACCACCACTAGGAACTGTGCGTTGCTCCCCATGGACGGCTTATGGAACCAGTTTGATTATAGGTGATTCAGCACATGCCATTGTACCCTTTTACGGTCAAGGAATGAATGCTAGTTTTGAAGACGTAGTGGTTTTTGACCAGATGCTCGACCAAAACGAATCTTGGGCCGCTGCCTTTACCGCTTTCTCCAAAAAGAGAAAACCAGATGCTGATGCTATAGCAGATCTTGCTCTAGACAATTTTGTAGAGATGAGAGATAGTGTAGCTAATCCTAACTTCCAGTTGAAGCGTCAGATTGAAATGCGATTAGAGTCCGCTTTCGCGAAAGCGGAATACCAATCTAAATACTCCTTAGTTACCTTCCCACAAGAAGGAATCAGCTACCGAGATGCAATGCTTAAGGGCCGTGCGCAAGACAAAGCTATATTATGGTTGTTAGAAAATGGCGCGATTCAAGTAGAAGATGATTTAAACGAATTGTTAAAGAAGATTAGATCGAAAACGGAGGAAGTTATCTGGTTGCGAGGATAATTAATCGTAGGATAAAGACCCAAAGGTTTGCGAAACCTTTGGGGTCTGCTGAAACTAATAAAGTAAAAATTGGAAAAATACGACCTTTTAGAACCTGATCAATTTTATCATATTTACAACCAAGGTAATAATGGTATCAACTTGTTCTTAAACGCAGGAAACTATTTATTCTTTTTACAACGATTTGAAAAGTATATTGTTCCAGTAGCTCATATTTATGCTTATGCATTAATGCCTAATCATTTTCATTTTCTAGTTCAAATAAAATCGAATTGTAATGAAAAGATAGCTTCTCAAGCGTTTGGAAATTTATTTAATAGTTACGCGAAAGCTTTTAATAAGCAACAAAAACGAAGTGGTAGCTTATTCAAAAGAAAATTTAGAAGAAAGAAAATTGAAAATCAACAATATTTAAACAACACGCTAATATACATTCATAATAATCCAGTAAATCATGGTTATTGCGATGACTCTATAGAATACTCATGGACTTCTTATCATGACTATTTATCTAACGAATCAACTTTTATTAACAAGGAAGTTGCTTTGAAGTGGTTTGATGGAGTTGAAGAGTTTAAGGAGGCTCATTGCTAATTAAATTTTAAAAACCTTTGGGGATGTTAACTTTAGGGTATTAAAACGCAAGCCGAATTAAAAATTATAAACTATTTTCATCGAGAAAAGATTTAGAATGAAATAAACCGCCAAACCCTAAAGGTTTTGGAAACCTTTGGGGTTGGCTAGTTAAAAGATAAAATAACAACAATGGCAGTATTAAAAGATAAAGCAAGACCTAGAGGTAAATACCCGCATATCAAACGTGTAGGCGATTTTTTATTTGTTTCAGGAACTAGTAGTCGTAGAGCAGACAATACTTTCGCGGGTGTGGAAGTGGACGAAATGGGAACCACCAGTCTAGATATCAAAGCACAAACCGCAGCGGTTCTGGAAAATATAGATGGGATTTTACAAACTGAAGGCGCCTCCTTAAAAGATGTTGTTGATGTGACTACCTTCTTAGTAAACATGAATGATTTTGGTGGTTACAATACTACCTACGGTGAGTTTTTTGACTATGATGGACCTACCAGAACTACTGTTGCTGTGCACCAATTACCACATCCTCATTTATTGATTGAAATTAAAGCGATGGCTTTTAAGCCTCTTTAATATTCCTTTTATAGAGTTTCGAGTTTTTAATTGCTAAAATCGTATTTTTCAAGCTCGTGAACAGACGTAATTTCATAATTAAAAGTACTAAAGCTGGTGTTGCCCTTTCCTTAGGAGCGACATTACTAGCTTGTGTAGACAAATCTCCTTCTACTATGACCTATAAAAAACAACCCATTGCCATATGCACTTGGGCGTTTACAAAAGCTAATGACGCTGCTGGAAAAGCCTTAGATAAAGGTGTTTCTGCTCTAGACGCTGCCATAATAGGTGTTGCTGTTGAAGAAGAAAACATTAAAAATACTACGGTAGGCAAAGGCGGTGCACCAGATCGAGAAGGTAATGTTACTCTAGACGCCTGTGTAATGGATGCTAATGGTGATTGCGGCGCTGTGGTTTGTGTAGAGAACATCACTAATGTTGCAGCACTTGCAAAAATCGTGATGGAAGAAACACCACACGTCATGCTCGCTTCCCAAGGTGCCGAAGAACTGGCCTATAAATACGGTTTTCAAAAAGAACAATTACTTACAGAGTCTTCAGAAAAAGCGTATCGAGCATGGCTCAAAGACAGCGAGTACAAACCTATCATCAATATCGAAAACCACGATACCATAGGCATGTTGTGTATGGATCAAAATGGCGATATTGCCGGTGCTTGTACCACATCTGGTCTTTCTTATAAAATGAAGGGTCGTGTAGGCGACTCTCCTATTATAGGAGCTGGATTGTTTATAGATAATGAAATAGGCGGTGCAGCAGCTACGGGTATGGGTGAAGAGATCATGAAAAATGTGGGTAGCTTTTTAATTGTCGAGCTTATGCGACAAGGTAAAAGTCCTCAAGAAGCTTGTGAAGAGGCTTTGAACAGAATCGTTTCTAAAAACGATCAAATAGACCACTTTCAAGTAGCCTACATTGCGATGAATAAAGCTGGTGAAACAGGTAGTTATTGCATACATCCAGGGTTTGCTCGAATGGAATATAAAAACTCTGTAAATACTAGAATAGAATCAAAGGCTTATTTAAAGTCATAAAGTCATTAATTGCAACCTATTTATATGAGTCATAAAAAAGATTATACATCAGCCTTTGCCTTCTTAACCACCCTTTTCTTTATGTGGGGATTTATAACGGTATTAGTAGATGCGCTGGTACCAAGGTTAAAAGATGTGTTTGAATTAAGTTATGGGCAGTCTATAATGGTTCAGTTTGCGTTTTTTGGTGCATTTTTTTGCTTTGCTATTCCGTCTAGTTTTTTATTGGAGAAAATAGGCTATCAAAAAGGTATTGTTACCGGCCTAATCGTCATGGGAGTTGCTTGTTGCTTATTCTATCCCGCAGCAAGCTACCGACAGTTTTGGATTTTTATAACCGCCTTCTTCACATTAGCTGCTGGAATCACATTGCTGCAAGTTGCTGCAAATCCCTATGTAACGCTCTTGGGTGATGAAAAAACGGCTTCTAGCAGGTTGAACCTATCACAGGCATTTAATAGCTTTGGAACTCTACTCGCTCCTATAGCTGGAGCATTATTCTTACTGAGTGATAGCGTGATGTCAAGTGAAGGCATTTCAAAATTGTCGGATACCGATAAAATTACTTATTACGCTGGAGAGGCCTTAACAGTTCAGGAACCATTTCTTATCATTGCCGGTGTCCTCTTCACACTTGCCGCCATATTTGGCTTTACAAAACTACCTTCTCTCTTACAAAAAGCTCCTAAAGGAGGCTATTCTAAATTGCTATCTAACAAAAGATTTTTACTAGGCGTCTTAGGTATTTTTATGTATGTAGGAGCAGAAGTCTCTATAGGTAGCTTCCTAGTTAACTATTTTCAAGAATTAAACGTGATAACGACGATAGAAAATAGCGACTTTTTAAGTAGCTTATCTTCTTTCCTTCTTATAGGGAAAGACATCAGCGAGGTAGATGCTAACGCTATTCTAGGTTCTTTTGTAACTCTTTATTGGGGTGGAGCAATGATAGGAAGGTTTGTCGGAGCCTTTTTAATGAGGTTTATAAGCAGTGGTAAACTGTTGACGGTTTTTGGTATACTTGCTATCGCAATGATTTTGATTTCTATAGGCAGCACTGGCACTACAGCCATGTTTACTATACTGGCAGTAGGTTTATTTAATTCTATAATGTTTCCAACTATATTTAGCCTCGCTTTAGATGGCTTAGACAACTTAAAAGCTCAAGCTTCAGGTCTTCTTGTGATGGGAATAGTAGGTGGTGCGTTTATTCCAAAGTTAGTTGGCACTATAGCAGATGCTTTTGGTGCAGACGTTAATGGAAATGCTACTGGCACAGGTCTAAGTATTGCCTTTCTTGTTCTTTTATTGTGCTACGCATACATTGCTTATTACGGCTCAAGTAAAAGAAATGTGTAACTTAAAATTTAGCTAATAATTTAAGGCCATTGCAATTGTGATGGCTTTTTTTTGCCGGTTGCCCAAGTAGCTGGTTAAAGTATGTAAGCCAAGGACACTGCATATAGGCAGCCTGATTAAGTAGCGTCCCTATAAGTTAATGATGATGATGTGGCTGCAGCTGGATAGTTGTTTCGCTTTCGCGAAAGCGAAACAATTAAAAAACCTTAACCATTTTCATGATTAAGGTTTACATAACAGCGTAAGCTTCTAATTTCCCAATAAGTTACTTCACTAATAATTTCTCTACATATTTCTGACCGTCCAAAACTACATTCACTATATAAGTCCCAGCAGCTAATTGGCTCGTATTAATAGTCAGCTTAGACAGGCCTTTAGTCTCTTGCGTACTTACAAGTTGCCCTAAAACATTATAAACACTTACCTGTGCATCAGAAGATTTAAGACCTAAATCTAAAGTCACAAAATCCCCAGTTGCCGGGTTAGGATAGATTTTAATTGCTGTAGTATCCGTGATCACATCATCAACACCTAAAGTCGTGTTTTCAAATACAATTTTAAAGCGATCTGAGGCAATGCTTTGAGAATTAGCACCATCTACTGTAAAACTGTAGCTCGTGGACTGACCGTCGTTTAAAATAGTTCTAGTATTGTTTAAATTATCCACAAGAACCCCTTGAACTTGGCCTAAGCTAGTTGAAGCTACTTCAATAATGTAGTTGGTATTTCTATAGTTATTGTTAAATAATTGAAGTTCTTCTCCGTCAAACGGAAGCGCTCTGTTCTCTATACTCAATAAGGAACCACTAGAATGTTGTCTAGCCATGTTCTCATCGATATTGCTAAATTTAATTGCATAGCTATTATCAACACCATTATTAGAACCGTTTTCAAATCTAATCATCAATCCATCTATAGAGGATGTGGCAGATGCAGCACTTGTATTGTCAAATAAGGAAATCATTAAAGAGGCATTAGAATTAATTTGGTTTCTAAGACCAGATGGTAATGGAGTACTATTTGAGGTTCTGTTAAGAGTCACATTCCCGTTTGCGGTTCCAGAAGCAGCGATAAAAAAGGACTGCCCTGGTGTTATAGTGCCGGGAATCATCCTTGTATTAGGCACCTGTGCTCCTACAAAAGTGTTAGTAGCAAGGTCATAGGTTCTATAAACTCCCTTTTCATTTCCTAAGGGGTCCCATACATAGTAAAAATTAGGATCTACCGCAGTAAGGTTGTTGGAGTTATTATTTAAAAGCTCTCTTAACTGTGAAGCCAAATCTAAATTAGACTGATAAGGATTTCCTATCATCATATATTCTCCTGAGTTTAGCGCTATATCATTTACTGTTTTACTGCTGTTTTCTAAAGTCCCATTTGCTCTTAAAACAGTTTGTGAAGAAGCACTTGAATTGGAACTTAAATCGGTTTGCCTATCTCCTCTTACCAATACTCGGTAAGGCTTTCCAGCAGTAAGAACATCTTGTTGTTGATTGGTAGATGTTTGAGCTAACCAGCTTTGATTAAGATTATTATACCCAAACATAGAAGCATTATTAGTAGATGTGGTATCAAAACCATTTGCAGCTCCACCTGCACCTGTAATATGAATACCTAATCCTACAATAAGGTTGTCTCCATTTTCTTGCCAGTTTTGATATATAGAACTGGTAGAGGTTACTGATGAAGATAAGAATCGGAATGATCTGCGGTTTTCAATAAAATTTTCTACATTAACACTTCCAGTAATATCTATAAAAGCACCGTCTATAACAGCTGTTTTATTGGCAGTCGATCTAAAAATCACAACAGCATTAGTTGCGTCAACAGTAGATGCTGAAATCGCATCATCATTAAACAACTTATTATTGATGATATAATTACCTTGTATTGTGAGGTTGGAGTTTTCAACTTCCAGAACTTCAAAGGATGCTTTATTAGAAAACCAAGCTATTGTATTTATGACTTCAGCAGCTTTGAAACTTGCTGTGCTATTCATGTTACCTTGATTATTTAACTTATTGTAAACAGACACATCATTAGTAAAGGAAACAGACACCGCCGGTGCTATTTTTATATTTTTCACGACAAGCTCGTTAGCATATACAATATCTTCCATTATTTGAATGCTGTGATTTCTTGTAGAGGGATTGGTTAAGTCACTTGGATCGTTAGGAGTCCATATTCCATTATCGTAAATAAAGTCCTTTTCTATTTTAATATCCACTGTTTCTACACCACTACAATTGCCGTTAGTAGTATAAGTTACTTGATAGGTTCCAAAAGGAGAGGCTACCACATCAACAACCCCTGTTAACCGATCTATCACAAGACCATTTGTTGCTGTAAAAAATCCATTTGAAACAGTAGTTGCACCTAACTGAGGTACTGCAGTTGTATCTTCTGGATAAAAAGACATTCTCTCATAACTAAATTCTGCCACATCTCCAGCAGTCATAGTCACCACAATTTCATTGGAGTAAGTTGCATTACCACAGGTATCACTTACTTTCTTGCGGAAAGTAGTTGTTGCAGATAATGGACTATCGAAGTCCAAAGTCTCATTATTTTCATTTACTAGGTCTACCCAGACTCCTGCAACATTTTGCTGCCATTGTTGAGTTAAACCATTATATAAGGTATTGGTATAATTTACAGTACCAAGAGCGTTAGGTAATTGACCTACACAAAACGATTGTGCACCATCTATAGAACCGGCATAAATTTGCTCGTTGCTATTAAAACTAATATCATCTACAAATCCTCTATCTAAATACTCAGAAACGTAGGCATCTTTAGCATATTCCCATTTGATGGTGTTCGTCCCTCGATCCAAAGGCAAAGTAACAGTGGCCCAATCGGTCTCCCCAGAAATTTGTCTTTCTAGGCTCCCATTTACATATACCTTTAAAAAGTCATAAGTAGCTTGAGAAGAGACTTTCCAATTAAAACTTACTTCTGTCATACAAGTAACTGTGGTACTGAAAGAAGAGGTTTCATCATCGTCTATAGATCCACTAGCAGCAGTATTCTGATTGGAATTACCCCAAGCCCCTTGTGCTCCCCAAAAAGGAAGGTTACCCTCAGTTGTAAAAGTTCCGTTATAGCCAGTAGCATTTTCTAAAGAAGTTGTTGCGTATTGATAGGAGTAAGAAACGCTCATATTCATGTTGTCAGTGCCACATCTCCGAGTTTGCGATTGAGACTCATGCTCTACAGCATCTGTAACTATGAAATAACTTATTTCTTGAACTCGACAGTCATCAACACCACTATCATAATTACATAGATCACCCGTACTACCGCCGTTTCCGTTTCCGTTCCCGTTTCCGTTGCCATTTCCGTTCCCATAGCCATTTCCGTTTCCGTTCCCATTTCCGTTCCCATTTCCGTTCCCATTTCCGTTCCCGTTCCCATTTCCGTTCCCATAACCGTTGGCATTTCCATTTCCATTTCCAATGTCGGTACTGTCGTCTTCCCAACCGTCAAATCTTGTGATGATTTGGGTAGTGGCTATATTGGTACGACTTCTTGTAAGAAAAATTCCAGCATGAGTCGTTACACCGTTAGATTCCTGAGTTATACAACCTGTTGCATCTTCAGTGGTATCAAAATCATCAGAAAGCCATCCGTTCCATGTATACTCTTCATTACCATTTGCATCTGGGCAGTCCCCATAAAAACTGGTTACATTACTCGTATAATCAATGTTTTGACTTATTACAGGCAACATTGAAAATAAAATTAATAATTGTATAAATTTTTTCATAAACTGTTTATTTAACAAATATTCAATGTCATAAGAGTGCTGAATTGCTAACAAATTCTTCAAACAATCCTCTATACAATTATAAAGGGATTGTACTTATCTAACACTATACACAAAACGTCGTTCAACGAGTAAACCTCCGTTGTGAACGAAAATATATGAGTTATCCAAAATAATAATGCTTATTTGTGATGTATGCATAGTAAAAATATAATATTAAAATGCGTTTTTTATATACATACAGAACTTAACCCTCCTATGAACAGCACTTTATATCGATAACTTTAAAAGTTCAATCGATAAAAAACAAATATTCAAGTTAATATAAAACAGAAATACTATCGATGAAGTGTAAATATTATTAGTATTAATGTGCTAGCGGGGTATTTTAGGCGCTTTTTATGAGTAATACAACAAATTTACCGGCAAGTTTAACAACAACCCCTTGATCATTTCAAGTTGGGACACTACTATCAAATGAACTAAAAAACTACACTTTTCAGTTTCTAAAACTCAGTTATTGATGTGATTGCATCTTATTTTATGCAAAGTCAAGAAGTACGTGTCACTACCCATTTGCTACCTATAAGCGCTTCAAAGACTAATAATAGAACTAGATAAATTAAGGGTATATGTGTACGCTATATTTTAAAGATTCTTAAAATCAGCTATATCACGAGCATAAAAAAAAGCCTGATCTTGGACCAGGCTTTTAATTTATAATGTAGTGATGAGGATATTTCTAACCTCCAAAGTCATCAAAACGTATATTCTCAGGGTCTACACCAAAGTCCTCTGCCATTTTACCTACAGCATTGTTCATCAATGGTGGCCCACAGAAATACACTTCTAAGTCTTCAGGAGAATCATGTTTGTTTAAATATTGATCAATAACAACTTGGTGAATGAATCCGACAAATCCATCTCCTTCAGCATCCAGGTCTTCTTTTACTTTCCAATTATCTTTTTCTGCTGGCTCTGAAAGAGCTAAGTAGAATTTAAAGTTAGGAAATTCACGTTCTAAAGAACGAAAATGCTCAATGTAAAATAATTCTGCCTTGGAACGACCACCATACCAATACGTCACCTTGCGATTAGTTTTCAATGTTCTAAAAAGCTCATATAAGTGAGAACGCATTGGCGCCATTCCTGCACCACCGCCTACATAAAGCATTTCAGATTCTGAATGATTGATAAAAAACTCTCCATAGGGTCCAGAGACCACTACTTTATCTCCCTGTTTTTGATTGAAGATATAAGAACTTGCAATACCTGGATTAACATCCATCCATCCATTCTTTGCTCTATCCCATGGTGGAGTAGCAATACGCACATTCAACATGATCTCGCGACCCTCTGCAGGGAAAGAAGCCATAGAGTAGGCTCTTTCCACAGTTTCCGGATTTTTCATCACAAGTGGCCATAAATTAAATTTTTCCCACTCTGCCTTAAATTTATCTGGGGTATCGTGCTCTTCTGGGTGAGCTGTGATATCTATATCTTCAAATTTCACTTCACACTTAGGAATTTCGATCTGAATATATCCACCAGCTTCATAATGCATGTCTTCTGGAAGACGTACTACAAACTCTTTAATAAAGGAAGCAACGTTGTAATTACGAACTACTTCCGCTTCCCATTTTTTAATACCAAAAACTTCTTCTGGAATTTCGATCTTCATGTCCTGCTTTACTTTAACTTGACAACCAAGTCTCCATCCAGCAGCGATTTCCTTTCTTGTAAAGTGAGGTACTTCAGTAGGTAAAATAGAACCCCCACCTTCGGTAACGATACATTTGCATTGAACACATGTACCACCACCACCACAAGCAGATGGTAAGAATAATTTGTTATCTCCTAAAGTTCCTAGAAGCGTACTTCCAGAACCTGTAGTAATATCTTTTTCTCCGTTAACATTAATAGTAACCGGTCCAGAAGGAAGCAATTTAGATTTTGCTCCTAATAGAAGAGATACTAATAATAAAATAAGTGTCAAGAAAATTGCAACACTTGCTAAAACTGTAATCATGTTAGAATCCATAACGATGTTTTCTTTTTAAATTTCTATTCCCATAAAACTCATAAAACCTAAAGCCATAAGTCCTGTGATGATGAATGTTATTCCTAGTCCACGAAGTGGCGCTGGTACATTAGAGTAAGTAATCTTCTCACGTATTGCTGCAATAGCTAAGATCGCAAGAAAGAAACCTATACCACTTCCTATACCATAAGTCGCAGCTTCTGAGATTCCTGAAAAATCTTTTTGTTGCATGAATAACGACCCCCCTAAAATAGCGCAGTTTACAGCGATAAGTGGCAAGAAAATACCCAAGGCACCATATAAAGCTGGAGCAAAACGCTCTACTACCATCTCTACGAGCTGTACCATACTAGCGATTACTGCTATAAACATGATAAAACTAAGGAAGGATAAATCTATACTAGCATACTCAGCATCCAACCATACTAAAGCTCCTGGCTTTAATAAATAGGTGTCTAACAACCAGTTAATAGGCACGGTAATACCTAATACAAATACCACTGCAGCTCCAAGGCCTACAGCTGTCTTAACCGACTTTGAAACGGCTAAGTAAGAACACATACCTAAGAAATAGGCGAAAACCATGTTCTCTATAAAAATACTTTTTACAAAAATGTTGATTAAATCCATTTGATTCTATTTCTTAAAATTAATTTTGTTCAATTAATGTTCTGCTACGACTGCGTTGCACCCATATAATAAGACCAACTGTTATCAAAGCCATAGGAGATAACAACATTAAACCGTTGTTAGAATAACCAGCTTCATACCAAGCGTCTGGGATGATTTGGTAACCTAATAATTTACCAAATCCTAAAAGCTCTCTAAAGAAGGCCACTAGAATAAGTATAAAAGCATATCCAGCTGCATTACCTATTCCATCAAGGAATGATTTATAAACTCCATTACCTAATGCAAAAGCTTCTAAACGTCCCATTACAATACAGTTTGTAATAATCAATCCCACAAAGACCGATAGCTGTTTGGACACATCGTATGCGTAAGCTCTCAATACTTGATCCACAAGAATTACTAAAGCTGCCACTATTACTAGTTGCACGATGATTCTAATACGAGATGGAATCGAATTACGCAACATAGAAATAATCATGTTACTAAAAGCCATTACTGCCATCACCGCTAAGGACATTACAATTGCAGGTTCTAATTTAACAGTAATTGCCAATGCACTACAAATACCCAACACTTGTACCGTAATAGGGTTATTGTCTGTAAGTGGATCAGAAAGCAATTTTCTGTTTTTCTTACCTAGAAGGCCTTCTCTCTCATCAGTATCTGATAGAAAAAGAATCAAATCTTCTTTTTTGGTTAATTTTTTATTTTCAGCCATAATGGTTGTTTTTATATCGCTTTCGCGAAAGCGGAACTATAAACTAGTTAGACACCACTTTAACGTTAGTGTTATTTTCAAAATAAGGAAGGTAATTTTTAAGACGTTCTGTAATCATTTTGGTAACGCCGTCACCAGTAATTGTTGCTCCAGAAATAGCATCTACTGCATTGTCATCTTTATTATCCCCTCCTTGATATCCTTTTTCAACAGAAACTCCAGTAAAGTCTCCAGAACTATCAAATATTTTTTCGTCATCAAAGCTTTTCTTGAACCACATTTGAGTAATCTCAGCACCTAATCCAGGAGTTTCTCCTTTATGATCAAATACGGCACCTTTAATAGTATTCACGTCATCTTTAAGAGCTACATAACCCCATATAGCATCCCAAAGACCTTTACCTCTAAGTGGAACAATATAGTATTTAGAACCTTCCACATCGGCAACATAAAGTGGGAACGCTTGTTCAGCAAGAGGCTTCTTTAGTTCTTTTTTAAGTTCTATGTCAAAAGCATTTACGTCAGTTCTCTCATTACCTTTATTATCTAAAGCAATGCGTTGCACAATATATTTTTCAAAAGGCAAGGAAGCACTGTCTCTTGCCACCTCAATACCAACTGTACCGAGTATATTTTGCATTTTTTCGTTCTTTACATTCTCTGCTTGTGCCGGTTGTAATGAAGTAGCTGTTATAGCTAAAGCACTTGCAACTACCGCAATAAGCACTATCACAAATAAGAATGTATAAGCATTTGAATTTCTATCCATTTCTAAGCTGTTTGAAGTTGAGCCTTTGCTTTTGCTAGGCGTTTTTTACGTTTAGACACATTTCCTTGAATCACATAATGGTCAATGGTCGGAGCAAATACATTCATCAATAATATCGCAAGCATAATTCCTTCTGGATAGGCGGGATTAAATACACGTATCATGACACCGAAGAATCCACAAAGGAACCCATAAATCCATTTTCCTTTCATGGTCTGAGCAGCACTAACTGGATCAGTCGCCATGAATACAAGACCAAAGGCTAATCCACCTACAACTAAGTGCATGTACCAATCAAATTGCATTAAGGCATTAAGACCAAAAGCATTGAAAATTAATCCCATCACTGCCGCACCTGCAAAACCACTTAAAATGATTCTCCAGCTACCGACTTTAGTAAGTATCAATATTGCTGCACCAAGAAGCACTGCGATAGTTGATGTCTCCGATACAGATCCAGGTATAAAACCAGCAGCTGCATCAAAGAAACTATAAGCTACCGATTTGCCTTGTGCCAGTGTACCTAATATTGTTTCTCCTGAAATGCTATCAGTCGCTCCTTGGTGAACCCAAATAGCGTTACCTGACATATATAAAGGATATGCAAAAAAAGCAAAAGCTCGAGCAGTAAGTGCTGGGTTCAAAATATTCATCCCAGTACCACCAAAAGCTTCTTTACCTATCAAAACTGCAAAAGCCACAGAGATAGCCAGCATCCATAACGGGATATCCACTGGAAAAATCATAGGAATTAACAATCCTGTTACTAAATAACCTTCATTCACCTCATGACCTCTGTAGATCGCAAAAATAAACTCAATGGTTAATCCTACTACATAACTCACAATAATTAACGGAGTCACTAGAATCGCACCTTCTATAAAAGCGTCCCAAAACGGTACATCTGTAACGTTTGCTAAGCCTAAATCTTGATACAGGTATTGAGCACCTGTATTCCACATACCAAAAAGAAGTGCCGGTATTAAAGCAAATACAACAGTAATCATCGTACGCTTTAAATCCACCACATCGCGTATGTGCGCTCCTTTTTTAGTGGTGTGATTAGGAGTGTATAAAAAAGTATCAAAAGCATTGATCGCTGGAGCAAATTTTTCAAATTTTTGCCCAGGTTCAAACGGCTTTCTTGCTTGGTCTAATTTGTTTCTAACCCATTTCATAATTTATCCTACTTCTGTTATCATTAAATCTAATCCTAGACGAATCACTTCTTGAGCCTCTAGTTTAGACGTATTTGTAAAATCAATTAACGCAAAATCTTCTGGGGCTACTTCGTAGATCCCTAAATTTTCCATTTGTTCAATATTTCCAGCCATACAAGCTTTAATAAGCTGCAATGGATATATATCCATTGGCAACATTTCTTCCATTTCTCCGGTCACAACTAGTGCGCGTTCTTCCCCGTTAAGATTGGTATCCACAGTGCGCTTTCCTCCTAATAATTTAGAAAAAGAGGTTCCTGCATTAGAGGGTACATTGTTACGTGTAAATGGCATCCAACCTAAGAAAGCGTATTCATTACCTTCTGGGATCAGAGTGAGCGTATTGTGATAGTAGTTTAAAAACTGATCATTGCTCAATTTATCTCCAGTTAACACATCACCTGAAATGATACGTGTGTGAGCTGTATCTACTGTTCCAGCTATCGTATTTGCTTGCGCACCTACTAAAGTTCTATAATATTTACGATCTGATTCTTTTGCATCAGTACCTACTAAGGCGACAGTTCTTTCTGGTTTAAATTCTCCAGTAAGAAAAAGATGACCTATTGTAGCTACATCTTCTGGACCTACCGTCCAAACGCGTTCTCCCATATTAATAGGATCAATCTTATGAATTTGCACACCAACGTTACCTGCAGGATGAAGTCCTTTCACGGTATGCACCTCAACATCTTCCACACCTTTAAGAGTAGAATCTTTGCCTACACAAAGATGTACCTTCCCACTGGTCAATTTGCTTAAAGCAGTAATACCAGCTTGAAAATCACCCATCTTATCTGCAAGATATACTTCTGGATCTCCAGCAAGTGGAGCCGTCGCGTATGCCGATATAAAAATAGATTTAGGGGTGTCTTCAGAGTTTGCTATGATGCTATATGGACGCTGTATAATAAATGGCCAGCACCCACTTTCTAACAATAGGTTTCGCACTTGATCTGCACTAGCAGTAGAAAGGTCGGTATTACCATGATGTATAGCCTCATTACTCGCGTTTGCAGTAATTTTTACTTCTAGAAGGCGTCTTTTTGCACCACGTAGGATTTCGGTGATAGTTCCACTCACAGGAGCAGCAAACTTTACCTTCTCATCATGCTTGGAATAAAAAATAGGTTCACCAGCTTTAACTGTTGCTCCTTCCTTAAGAATTAACTTAGGAACAACTGCATGAAAATCAGCAGGTTTTATCGCATAAATGGAAGACTGTGGAGCCGGGACAATATTCTTGTCAGCCTCACCTTTGAGCTTCAAATCAAGCCCTTTTTTTACTCTAATGTCCTTTGACATAGGATGTTATATTTAATCTTTTTTAAAAGTCTGCAAATTTACGCAATAAAGACTTGATAATATACTCATAATATTATTTAGATATGTTCTAAATAGATCTTTTTATTTGCTTTGGCATCGCTTTCGCGAAAGCGTAACTATTAAGAGCAATTCCACTATATTTATACCTAACTATCGCCCAGCTATGAAGTCGTACATTTTATTCTTTATTACAGTTTTATTCATCTTTTTCAATGTCAACTCTCAGACCGAAAAAGAACTGATTAATGATCCTGATTACATCAAATCAGTGACCTTTAATAAACCCCCAGAAAACATGCTGCCTGTATTCAAATTAGGCGATGCATTTGAAATGAGTTTTGATGATGTTATAGGAGATGAAGCTGATTATTATTATCAGTTTGAGCATTATGATTACGACTGGAAACCTAGCCAACTCTTTAAAAATGAGTTTCTCTTAGGAATCGATGACATGCGCATTTTTAATTACCGCAATTCATTTACCACTATCCAGCCTTATTCTCATTATGATTTAAGAATACCCAATCAGTTTACACAAGGATTTAAAGTGAGTGGTAATTACATGATCCATATTTATAATTCTGATCAAGAACTTGTTTTCTCTAGAAAATTTATGGTCTTGGATCAAAAATCTGTCGTAGGAGTAGAAATAAAACGCGCCCGTGATTTGAACTATGTGTTGACCCAACAACGTATTCAATTCTTTATAGATTCTAAAGAGATCAATTTTATAAACCCTAATGACCAACTTAAAATTGCTATTATCCAAAACAGCGACTTGAATACAAGCATCACCGATATAAAACCTCAATTCAATTTAGGAAACAAACAAGTTTACAGATATGACGAACAAACCTCTTTCTGGGCAGGGAATGAATTTCTCAACTTTGAGAATAGAGATTTTAGATCACCTAATATGAACATAGATTTTGTACGTAAAGAGGAATTGTACAACGCTTATCTATTTGTCGATGGCCCTCGTAAGAACCTAGAATACACCTTTAATCCAGACATTAATGGCAACTACCTGGTAACTACCCTTGATAATGAAGATAACGCCGTACAAGCAGAGTATGTCAATATTCATTTTGCCTTGGACACACAAGGCATACAATTGCCGCCTGATGCTAAAATCTATATTATGGGTAATTACAACGCCTTCCAACTCCAACCAGAAAACGAAGCTGTTTATAATTCCAAAACAGGAAAATACGAAGCGGTTATTTTATTAAAACAAGGGTTTTACAATTATCGCTATACGGTTGTTTACGACAACAGTTCTCAAGATCCAGGCTTTATAAGTGGCAATAAATGGCAAACAGAAAATCAGTATTCCGTGCTAGCTTATTACAGAGAGTTAGGTGGTAGGTACGATCAACTAATAGGTATAGGTGAGGCCAATTCTCAAAACATTACGAATTAACTACCTTTACCAGAGACCAACCATTATTCATGAAACCTACAACAAGATCGCTTATTGAATACAGAGGGGAAGAATGCCTCAACTGCTCTACACCACTTGATGTAGAAGATAAATACTGCCATCAGTGTGGACAACTCAATTCTAAGAAGCAACTGGCACTCCAAGATTTTTTTGGCGAGTTCTTTTCCAACATATTTTCTTATGACAGTCGCATCTGGCGCACGATCAAGCACCTTCTGTTCAAACCTGGTTACGTAAGCAGGCAATTTATAAGTGGTAAAAGATTGAGTTATACAAATCCCTTTCGCTTCTTTTTGAGTGTATGTATTGTTTTCTTTTTAATGCTACAATTAGAAAATTTTGTAAATATTTTTACCGAAGATCAAATAGAAAAAGCAGTCGCAGATGTCAAAAATGACGATGCTGATATCAATTTCGGTAACGGCTTAGTTTTAGTTGATCAGGATGATAAAAAAAATAACGGCCAACTTACCCAGGAAGAGCTTCAAGAAATTGAGGGGAAACCTATTGTGGGCAATTATATAGCAAAGCAAATACGCAAAGGGCAAGCAGCAGCTATGGCAGCAGATAGCCTTGCGGTAGAACAATCAAAAAAAGAAAAAGACCTCTCTAAAAACGAGCTTACACAAAAAGACATGGATAGCCTAGGTGCTGTAAATTCCTTTTTTAAACAAATAAAGTTTTATCGTGACTTTTACGAGGAACATAAAATCGCAGATCCAGCAACAGCGCTAACACAAATAAAACACAATAATACTTTGTACAATAAATCCATTTATGAAAAGGTGCTATTGATACATAATATAAGCTCTGACCCTCATATTTTAGTCGATATTATCTTACCTAAACTACCTGTGTTTCTCTTTTTATTCACTCCTTTTTTGACCTTATTTCTCTGGTTGCTTTATGCCCGCAGGAACTTCACATACATGGAGCATTTGATTTTTGCGTTTAACACCTTTACGTTTACATTTCTATGTATGATTCTTATGATGCTGATCAAGTGGTGCAGTTTGGGTTATGTCAACCTCACTCAATTCTTTTTCTTGTTTATAGGTCCGTTTTACCTGTATAAATCTCTGCGTAATTTTTATGGACAAAGACGGTTTAAAACCATCATTAAATTTCTTTTAGTAAGCTTTATATTTGTCGTGGGACTATTGTTAGGAGTTAGTTTATTACTTTTGATAGGAATTGTACTTTATTAAATTATGATACAACAGGTTACAAGAGGTATTAAAATCTCGGTACAAACGAGTTTTGAAGGTACATTTTATAAAAATTATAAGATGCGCTTTGCCTTTACCTATGTCATCACTATAGAAAATCAGAGCAAGGATTACGTCCAACTCAACACCAGACACTGGCGTATCAAAGACAGCTTAAGTCGCACAGAGCACGTTGATGGAGAAGGCATCATAGGTAAAAAGCCGGTTCTTAAACCTGGGCAGTCGCATAGCTACCAAAGTGGTTGCTTACTTAGCTCTCCATTTGGCAACATGAGTGGTTTTTACAATATGGTTAACTTCACTACTTCTAATCAATTCAGTGTTATTATCCCTGCTTTTAAACTCAGCGCTCCTTTTGCGCTGAATTAGATTTCAAGAATCTGTATTTATATTTTATTAAAAAATAGTAGTTGTTTATCAACCTGCTTCCCTTTAAAAGTGCCGCTTTCTTTTCACCTACTCTTCTAGGTTAAGATTACTTTACCAAAATAGAATTCAAAGTAATGCTAGATTATTTGTAATTTCACCCACGAATTAAAAATACAAATTAGATCATGGGAAAAGGATTTTTCAACGTCCCAGTTGCTGTAAACGAGCCTATTAAAACATATGCTCCAGGAACTGTAGAAAGAGACCAAGTGCTAGCAGCTTACAAAGAATTGTGGAATACAAATACGGAGGTGCCCTTGTACATCAATGGAAAAGAGATAAAAACTGGCGATACGGCACCTATAAGACCCCCACATGACCACCAACATATAGTAGGAAAATACCACCGAGGTGGAAAAAAAGAAGTTCAAGATGCTATTGCTTCCTCCTTAGAAGCACGTAAAAAGTGGTCTCAAATGCCCTGGGAACAAAGAGCTGGCATTTTCTTAAAAGCTGCAGAACTAGTTGCTGGTCCTTACAGAGCGCGTATTAACGCCGCAACCATGATCAATCAGTCTAAAACCATTTACCAAGCAGAAATTGATGCCGCTTGTGAGCTGGTAGATTTCTTGAGGTTCAATGTACAATACATGACAGAGATTTATGCAGAGCAACCTGAATCCACTTCTGGTGCATGGAATAGATTAGAATACAGACCTTTGGAAGGTTTTGTATACTGTATTTCTCCGTTTAACTTTACCGCTATTGCGGGTAATCTTCCTTCCAGCGCTGCCTTAATGGGTAATGTATGCATATGGAAGCCTAGTGACCATCAAATGTTGAGCGCACAAGTAATTGTAGAAGTATTTAGAGAAGCTGGGGTACCTGATGGCGTTATCAATATGGTAAATGCAGATCCTGTTATGATGACTAACGAGGTAATGACGCATGCAGATTTTGCTGGTGTTCACTTCACCGGTTCTACAGCGGTATTTAAAAGCCTATGGACTAAAATAGGTGAAAACATCAATACCTATAAGACGTATCCTAGAATAGTAGGTGAAACAGGTGGTAAAGACTTTATCGTTGCACATAAAAGTGCTGTCCCTGCACAAGTTGCTACAGCTATAGTGAGAGGTGCTTTTGAATTCCAAGGTCAGAAATGTAGTGCCGCTTCCCGTGCTTATGTCCCTAAGAGTATGTGGTCAGAAGTGGAAAAATACATTCGTAGAGATGTAGATAGTTTTAAAATAGGGTCTCCAGAAGACATGAGTAATTTTATTACCGCTGTGATTCATGAAGGTTCGTTTGATAAGCTAGCAACCTATATAGATGGAGCTAAAAAAGACTCTAACGCTGATGTGATCATAGGAGGAAACTACGACAAGTCTAAAGGATGGTTTGTGGACCCAACGGTTATTTTAACCACGGACCCTAAATATATAACCATGGAGACGGAGCTATTCGGCCCAGTAATTACTATCTACGTGTATGAAGATGATGAGTATGCAGAGATGTTGAAACTAGTTGATGAAACCAGTGAATACGCTCTTACTGGCGCTATACTAGGACAAGACCGCTACGCTGTTACACAAGCCACTCAAGCCCTTGAGAATTGTGCAGGTAACTTCTATATTAATGATAAATGTACAGGAGCAGTAGTTGGACAACAACCATTTGGCGGAGCTCGTTCTTCTGGAACAAATGATAAAGCAGGTTCTAAATTGAACTTACTCAGATGGGTTTCTGCGCGCATGATTAAAGAAACATTTGTAACACCTACCGATTACAGATATCCTTTCATGGGAGAATAAACATTCTTGAGACTTTAACAAAAAAGCCACATCAATTGATGTGGCTTTTTTTATTCTAGACGTCAGGCTTTTTCCTTAATTAATTCAAGCTTTAAATTGAAAACATTATAAAAAATGATGTAGTCAAAACTCTTAAGGACTACTATAGATGACAAACATAAATTAGAAACGGAGGCTAAATTAAAATGCCCGTTCCTTTCAACTAATTAAAAAGAATAAAAAAAACCATAAAAAAAGCGCCCTTAAAAGAGCGCTTTTCGTTTAAAAATTAAATGTTTATGACTATTGATTAATCAAAATCTTGATTAACACCTACTGCAGCCTTTTGAACATTCACTACTTTTCCTGAATCATCAACAACAAATGCTACAACATCCATGTCTGCTGTATTAGTTCCAGAAGGAACGCTTGCAGACAAAGTAACTGAATATTCAGAACCTCCTATTTGCTCAGCGGCTGGTATTACATTACCAAAAACGTCAGTAAATGCTGCTCTTAAGATATCATTGTGTTCAAAATCTGAAATGGTACTTGCTCCACCCCAGTTATTTGTATAATTAGTTTGAGGAAGAATTTTACCGTTTTCTACTAACACGGCTACTAGCTTCATGCCTGTTGTATCAAAATCAAAACCTACTTTGATAGTAGCTGAAACTGAAGAACCGCTTAATGAAGAATTGATTGCAAGACCTACAGATTTAGTTGTATTCAACAATGCCATAGGCTGGGTAATGTCCATAGAACTTCCTGAAACTGCTGACCAGTCAGCGTCTCTATTAAGTATTCCAGTAGGAAAACCACTTACACCAAATCGAGATCTCATTTGTGCTTCTAATGGGAAAGCCATTGAATCTCCATTATGTACCGCTACAGCAATTACGTTTTCACCGTTTGTCGAGTTGTGAACATCTATAATCCCTTGAGAAATACGAGGACACCATCCACACCAAGCGCCTGTATAATCTTCTATTAATGCTTTGGTTGTAAAACTAGGCTCAATAACAACAACGTCCAAGGAGTTTGTATTGTCCGTCCCTACAACTGCTGTTATATTTTTTGTTCCAAGACCAGACATCGTAGAGGCATTACCTGAAATAGGTGTTCCATCCACAGAGATGACAGCACTAGAAGTTACATCACTATTCCCGTCATTAACAGTAAAAGTCACTAATGTAAAGTTATACACTCTGGTTTTGCTTGCTGTTAACACAAGGCTATTTGCACCACCATTGCCTCCACCTTCGTCGGTAGATTCAGTTGTACAAGAAGTTATTCCTATAGCTAAGAATAATGTAAAGATTTTTAAAAAGTTTGCTGTTTTCATGAATAAATTTTTTTAACAATTAATTATGGATCGTCAAATATAAACTTCTTGTGAAATTATCATAACTATTTCGTGATTATTTGTAAAAATGACGGATTTCAGTGGTTTGGTATGATTAGTCCTTTGAAATAATTATAATTGCATTCCTAAACAATTTTATTCTATTATGAAAAAATTAATATTTTTAGCCGCTATTTTATGTTTCGCTTTCGCGAAAGCGCAAACAGAACTACCACAGTTATCCCTAAAAAACATCAAAGGGAAAAAAATCAATATTCAAGACCTATCTAAAGATAAACCAGTTGTTTTATCGTTCTGGGCAACCTGGTGCACTCCTTGTATGCGCGAATTAGACGCAATCAAAGAACATTATGCTGATAAGCAGGAAGAGTTTGGTTTTGAAGTGGTCGCAATAGCTACCGATGATGCTAGAACTAAGCAACGAGTGAAGACAGAATCCATGGGTAGAAACTGGCCCTATGAAATTTTATTAGATACAAAAAATGAAATCATACGATCTCTAGGCAATCCTCAAATTCCTTTAACCTTAATCGTTAAGAATAATAAAATCGTTTACCGTCACTCTAGTTTTACTCCTGGAGCAGAATTAGAATTATTTGAAGAGTTCAAAAAACACCTCAACTAAACCACTCCAGAAACTAACCTTACTTTTATGAAAAAAATACTGATCACCGCAATAGCGGTTTGCAGCCTTAGTATAACTGCAGCACAAGATGGAAGTTTCTCTGGCGGATTTGAATCTAATACACAATGGTATCAAGATGATAACGGACTAGATGAAGATGGCGATGGGATAGGAACCCTAGCACCACAAGATCAATTAAGATCCAATAACTATTTTAAATTAAATTATTCCAACGGTAAATTTACTGCAGGTGCACAATATGAAATGTACCAACCATCTCCTCTTTTAGGATATTTTCCAGAATATGCAGATAATGGTATAGCAACCTATTTTGCTAACTTTAGACATAAAGGACTAGATATTACGGCAGGTAACTTTTACGATCAATTCGGTAGTGGATTGATTTACAGATCATGGGAAGACCACACCTTAGGTGTAGATAACTCCATAAGAGGAATACGTGTCAACTATCAATTTACTGATTATCTAGAAGCAACAGGTTTTGCTGGTAATCAGCGAGCAGCTTTTGAACTTTCTGAAGGAACTATTCAAGGTTTCAATACAGAACTCGATTTAGGTACTGTACTTGATTTGGAAACTTCCATCAATGTAGGAGCAAGTTATGTAGGTCGCTATCAGCAGTCCACCAGTCCAGATCCTAACTTTCCTGCAACCGTAAATGCATATAGTGTTAGATCTGATGTGTATATGAACGCATTGAACTTTGGGTTAGAATATATATATAAAGATCCTGATGCATTTATTTTAGGAGGAAGTGCCTTAAACGGTAATTACAGTGATGGTAGAGCATTTTTATTTACTGCTGGTTATGCGGTTCCTGGATTAGGGATCAATGCTGTTTTTAGGTCCTTAGAAAATATGGGCTTCTATTCTGATCGTGAAGCGCAGGGAAATGCCTTTCAACAACAGACCATCAATTTTATACCTGGTTATACTAAACAAAGCAGTTATGCTGTAAACAATATATATGTATACGCCCCACAGGCGCTTTTATCACCAGCTGAAGGAAAAGCTGGAGAAATAGGTGGACAAATAGATGTGGTTTATACCGCTAAAAAAGGAAGTCTTCTAGGCGGTAAAAAAGGAACAACCTTCTCCTTTAATTATGCAAACTGGGGTGGCTTAGATGCTACTTTTGATGTTCCTAACAATACTTATGAAGCCTCTCTTTTTTCCAGAGGCGACCGTTATTTTGAAGAATACAGCTTGCAAGTTTATAAAAAATTAACTGATGATTTCTCAGCAAAAGTAACAGGCACACAAACTTACTATGATGGGAGAGTCATTGAAGGTGGAACATTTGTTTTGAATGGAACGGCCATTGTTGCTGACTTCCTTTATGAATTAGACAAAGGTCAAAGCCTGCGCCTTGACTTGCAACACTTGAGTGCAGATGCTGATCGTGGCAATTGGGCCGCAGCAACTTTAGAATATGCTTTCAACTCTTCATTATCTATATATGTCACTGACTTGTATAATTATGACATCACTGAAATCCATTATTATTCTGCTGGTGGAAGTTACACAAAAGGACGCAGTAGGATAGCCGTCAACTATGGACGCCAACGTGGTGGACTTATTTGTGTAGGTGGAGTTTGTAGATTTGTGCCAGAGAATACTGGTTTTACTTTAAATTTAAGCACTAATTTCTAGTATACAACTTTAAATCAAAAACAAAAAGGAGCTTCTATCGAAGCTCCTTTTTTTATTTTATTGGAAGATGCACTACTTTCTTTGTTTCAAAAAACGGGTCTTCAAAAACTTCTTCTAACTCGTATATACGAGCTTTAGGAAATGGTTTTAATTCTTCGGTAAGATCACCTCCTTTTAAATAAAGAATTCCGTTTTTCACGTTATGAAAACTGTCTTTTCTGACTTTATTCTTCACCCAGGTTACAAAATCAGGCATGTTAGTAACTGCTCTGGAGACTATAAAATCAAAACGACCTTTCACTGTTTCTGCTCTTCCGTGCTCTGTAGTGACATTCTCTAATCCCAAAGCCTCCACAACAGCATCGACTACTTTGATTTTTTTACCTATAGCATCGATAAGGTGGAAACTTGTTTTAGGAAACATGATGGCAAGAGGAATTCCAGGAAAGCCCCCACCTGTTCCTACATCCAGCACTCTGGTTCCACCTGGTTTATTAGGCAAGCTTTCGCGAAAGCGAACTATAGAAACAATCCCAAGAGAGTGTAACACATGTCGTGTATATAATTGATCGATGTCTTTTCTAGAAATCACATTGATCTGAGCGTTCCATTCTTTATATAAATCTCCTAGTTTAGAAAACTGCTCTAACTGATGATCTGTAATATGCGGAAAGTATTCTTTTATAATTTGATGCACTATTTATAATTTGTGCAAAAATAAAATATTAATTGTCGTCATAAGCGATTGTTAATTCAAGTGTTGTGATATTTTTGTATTATAATTAAAACTATTATGAACTCTCAACTATCTGATCGCATTAACAATTTACCTGTAAGTGAAACACTAGCAATGGCAGCAAAGGCTCGCGAATTAAAAGAACAAGGTAAAGACATCATAGGTTTAAGCCTAGGCGAGCCTGATTTTAATACTCCAGATTTTGTCAAAGATGCCGCTATCAGAGCCATCAACGAGAATTACAATAGCTATTCTCCTGTAGACGGCTATACCGAGCTCAAAGATGCGATCATACTCAAGTTTAAAAGGGATAACCACCTTACTTACGACCGCAGTCAGATAGTCGTATCTACTGGAGCAAAGCAATCTATTGCAAATGTCGCTATGGTGTTGCTCAATAAAGGAGATGAGTGTATTCTTCCTGCTCCATACTGGGTAAGTTATGCTGCCATAGTGGAACTTGCCGAAGGTACTCCTGTAGAAGTAAGAGCTGGAGTAAAACAAAACTTTAAAATTACCGCAGCGCAATTGAGAGCCGCAATTACTCCTAAAACTAAAATGATGTTGTTTTCTTCTCCTAACAACCCAAGTGGTAGTTTGTATACGGAAGAAGAACTTCAATCATTTGCAGATGTACTTGTTGATTATCCTAATATCATCATAGTAAGTGATGAAATCTATGAACATATTAACTACACTGGAAAGCATGCAAGCATAGCGGCTATTCCAAGCATGTACGATCGTACCGTCACCATTAACGGTGTAAGTAAAGCCTTTGCGATGACTGGATGGAGAGTAGGTTATATAGGCGCTCCAACATGGATTGCAAGAGCTTGTAATAAGATGCAAGGTCAGATTACCAGTGGAACCAATTGTATAGCACAACGCGCTGTAATCACCGCACTAGAAGCACCGGTTTCAAAAATTAAGTACATGATCGATGCATTTGCAGAACGTCGTGACTTGATTTTAAACCTGCTTTCTGAGCTTGAAGGTTTTACGACAGACGTTCCTGATGGTGCTTTTTATGTGTTTCCAGATATTTCAGCATGGCTTGGAAAAACAGTTAAAGGACATCAGATTAAAACCTCAACAGACTTCTCTTTAATGCTCCTTGAAGAGGCAAATGTAGCTACCGTTTCTGGAGATGCTTTCGGTGCTCCTAATTGTATTCGTATTTCTTACGCGGCTAGTTCAGAGCAAATAACAGAAGCTATTAGAAGGATTAAAGAGGTGCTTTCTTAATGATGAGTTGACCTGATAAGAATATTTCAAACAGGCTATAACCGTTCTAGCCTTCCCTCTATGTAGGAAGCTTAAAAGATTGAAAATATTAGACAGTCCATAAACTCAAAGCGCAAGCATGGGTTTATGGACTGTCTATTTTACCGCTGTAGCGATTTGGATTGTGAATTGGTAATTGGTAATTGAAAGCTACCTATTCCTCCAGAAAAAAGGCGTCAACAGTATCAACACAGTAAACAACTCCAGTCTACCTATCAACATTAAGAAACAACACCACCATTTTCCTAACTTCGGTAATCCAGAAAAATTATCTACAGGAGATAGATCTCCAAAAGCTGGTCCCACGTTCCCGAGACTACTCAAAGCTCCACCTATGGCTGTTTCAAAATCTAGACCTAGCGCTGCTAGTACAGTTGCTCCTACAATAAAAGAAAGCATGTAAAGAATAAAGAAACCCAGTACATTGAAAACAATACCACTTTGTAAAGCTCTACCATTATATCGTATGGGTAAAATAGCATTTGGATGCAGTGTTCTTTTAAATTCCATAATACCGTTACGTATTAAAATGATGTGACGCATCACTTTAATTCCTCCAGCAGTAGAACCTGCGCTACCACCTAAAAAGAACAAGCCAAAAAACATGATGGTCAAAAAAGGAGTCCACATGGTGTAGTCTGCAGAAACAAATCCAGTTGTTGTGATGACCGCTAGCACTTGAAAAGTACTATGTCTAAAAGCACTTTCTGCTTCACCTAAAACCATAGGATGAGCAATGGAGGAGGTCAGTGGATCTGCTTGAAAATAAATCAAAACACCTCCTAAAATAGAAAAACCCAATACAAAAACGCTGTACCATTTGAACTCCGTATCATTTAAGATTTTACTAAACCTTCCCTTAATAGCAAAGTAGCTTAAAACAAAGTTGGCTCCAGCAATAAACATAAACACAATAATGATCCATTGTATAGCAGGGTTGTCATTCCAGAAGGCTATACTGGCATTTTTTGTTGAAAAACCACCAGTAGAAAGCGTGCTTAACGCGTGATTCACCGCGTCAAACCAACCCATTCCAGCAATCCTAAGCAGCAAGGTTTCTACCGCAGTAAAACCTACATAGATCAACCAGAGTCTTTTTGCAGTATCTGTGATGCGGGGATGCAATTTATCTGCACTAGGCCCAGGAGCTTCTGCAGCAAAGAGTTGCATACCTCCAATTCCTAATAATGGTAGAATGGCGACAGCGAGAACAATAATACCCATACCCCCTATCCAGTGCGTAAGACTGCGCCAGAATAGAATTCCTTTGGGCATGACCTCTATATCGTTAATGATACTTGCACCAGTAGTTGTAAAACCACTCATGGTTTCAAAAAAGGCATCGGTATAATTAGTGATCGCACCTGTAAACATATAGGGCATAGTACCGGCAAAAGCCATGATCAACCAGCCTAAAGTTACAATGAGATAACCATCTTTTTTATTGAGTACTTTTATATGATTACGGGTCAGGAACATGACTAATCCTCCTGCAGCGACAGCCACACCCGCAGCTGCAAGAATATCTAGACCTTCACTCTCTGCATAAATAGCGCTGACTAATGCAGAAAACAACATGAACCCGCCATTAAAGACTAAAAGCAGTCCCATGATAAAAACAATGATCTTATAATTAAGTTTTGTCATTATAAGAATAGTTTTTCCACCTTTGAAATGGAGCGTGGCAAACAACAGACTACTACTCTATCTCCAGCCTCGATAACAAAACTTCCCAAAACTATATTACCTATTCCTTCTCTTATCACACCACCTATGATAGCGCTTCTAGGCACGCCGGCATTTGCTATGGTTTTACCACACACAGCACTTTCTGGTTGCACAATAAACTCTAGCAGCTCTGCATTCATGTTGTTGAGTTTTGTCATCGCGACTACTTCCCCTTTGCGTACATATCTAAAGATATTATTTGCTGCAAGTAATTTTTTGTTGATCAGCGTGTCAATTCCTATACTATGAGACAACTGGAAATAATCCATGTTCTCCACAAGAGATATGGTTTTCTTGACACTTTTACTTTTTGCCATCAAACAGGAGATAATATTGGTCTCACTATTTCCTGTAACCGCTATAAAAGCGTCCATTTCATGAATATTTTCTTCTTGAAGCAATTCCACATTGCGACCATCGCCGTTGAGAACCAGTACTTCTGGTAATGCATCAGCAAGGTCAAAAGCTTTTTTTGCATCCCTTTCGATCAATTTTACGTTGACACCGGCTTTGGACAGTTGCATTGCGCTTTGTTTACCTATGTTACTACCACCTAGTATCATGACATTACGCATAGCGTGTTTTGTTTTACCAGTAAGTTTATAAAGCTCCTCCACTCCACCAGTTGTGGTTATAAAATACACTTGGTCTCCTTCTTTAAACTGTGTATCTCCTCTAGGAATCAATGTATATTGAGTGCCAAAACGCTGTATAGCGATAGGCATAAAATGAATTTCAGGAAAAATCTCTCCAGCCTGTTGTACTGTTTTACCGACAAACTGTGCCGTGCGCTGAAGGTTGACTCCTACCATTGTAAGTGCCCCTTCCTCAAACTCATAACTGTCATTAAAAGCACTTTGATTGAGAAGTAGTTCTATTTCCTTACTTGCCAAAGCTTCAGGAGAGATCAACTCATCAATCCCAAAACCAGCAAAACCTATAGAATCTTGATGTTCCAGAAATTCTGTATTGGTTATACGTGCGATGGTTCGTTTTGCGCCCAGTTGTTTTGCAAGTACACAAATGGTAATATTTGTAGTCTCGCTACTGGTCACAGCTATAACTAGATCTGCTTGATCTATTCGTGCATCTTGAAGAATTTTTATCGAGGTAGAATCACCACGCATTACTCGTATATCTAAATGAGTATCAGCGTAATGTAAACTTTCTTGAACAGGATCAATAAGTGTAATGTCTTGTGACTCGTAGGACAGCAATTTTGCTAGGTGAAAACCTACCTCACCAGCTCCTGCAATAATGATTTTCATAGAATCGTATCTGTAGTAGATCAAAGATACTAGAATGTGACCTAAAATGTAAAAAAAGCGCTGCTTTTAACGGTAAAATGGATGATTATCTCGCTTTCGCCCTGAGCTATCCCAGAATAAACTTCCATTCTAGAAATAGAATAGAAAGCAGCATAGCAATAACCTCAACACTCTGCATTATCTTTGCCCGTCTAAATTAAAGATTGTGTCAGAAGAAGTTAAGCCTTACAAAGAAGAAGATTCTGGAAAAAAAGAACAAGTTACTAAGATGTTTGACACTATCAGTAGTGAATACGATGGTCTCAACCGAATGATCTCCCTTGGTCTCGACCAAAAATGGCGTGATAACGTAGTGAAAATAGTTGCTGCACAACATCCTGAAGTCATCATGGACATCGCTACTGGAACTGGCGACCTGGTTATTAAAATGGCACAGCAAACTGACGCAAAAAAACTAATAGGTCTCGATATTTCTAGCGGTATGCTGGAGGTAGGAAAAGTGAAAGTAAAAGAAGAGCATCTAGATGACCGTATTGAAATGGTATTGGGAGATTCTGAAAATTTACAATTTGAAGATGCTTCTATAGACGCCATAACCGTTTCTTATGGAGTGCGTAATTTTGAAGATCTTGAAAAAGGATTGGCTGAAATTTTAAGAGTTTTAAAACCTGGAGGAATTTTAGTGATTTTAGAAACCAGTGTACCGACAAAGTTTCCTTTCAAACAAGGATATTATTTTTATTCTGGTGTGATCGTACCTACACTAGGGAGGTTGTTTTCAAAGGATAAAATCGCCTATCGTTACCTATCTAATAGTGCCTCTAAATTTCCTTATGGAGAGAAGTTCAACAATATTTTAAAGAAAGTAGGGTTTAAAGAAGTACAAAACGAATTACAATTTCATGGTGCATCCACCATTTATAAAGCAGTAAAAGCATAATATGAGACACCTTATGGTCATCATAGTTGTAGCAATAGGTTTTCAAACCGCAAGTGCTCAATTATTTTCAAAAGAAAAAATTAAAAATTTAGAGAACTTTGATCAGAAGACCATGTCTTGGGGTTATTATTTAGGTTTCAATTCTTATGATTACAAGTTTGATTATAATGAAATCACCGAAGATATCATTACAGAGTCCAGTGCTGGTTTTAATGTAGGTCTTATAGGCGATTTACGTCTTAACGATTACTTCAATTTAAGGCTAGAGCCAGGAATAGTTTTTGCCACTAGAAACTTAACTTTTCCAGATCCTTCTCTTACCACAGTTGCTCAAATGGAACGTGAAGTGACTTCTACTTACATTCATGTTCCTCTGTTAGTGAAATTCTCCACAAAGAGATCTAACAACTGGAAACCTTTTATTGTAGCTGGGGCTTCTTGGTCTAATAACTTGAGCAGTAATCAAGATAATCCAGACGACAATAGCACAGGGCAATTCAGACAAACTTCCAGTGTTTTTAATTACGAATTAGGAATAGGTATAGATCTTTACTTGTTTTACTTCAAGTTTTCTCCTTCTATAAGAGGTGTATTTGCTATGGGAGACGAACTCGTGCGTGACATAGACTCCAGCAGTCCATGGACTGGTAACATTACAAGTATGCAGTCCCGAGGTCTTTTTATCAACTTCACATTTCAGTAACATCTATTTAATGCAAATATCCTGTTCTTACTTTGGAGCATTTTGAGATACTTGCGCTAAGACTGTTGTTGTTTCGCTTTCGCGAAAGCGGTAATGGACAATAGAATTTATGCCTCGTTTAAGTCATGGCACTCTCTAATATGATCTATATAGATGAAGAGCGCAACCATTCTCCCAAGATTACAGATGTTGCCATAGCCACATTAAGACTTTCTGTGTTTTGTAGCTTTCCATATGGAGGTATACTTATGGGAGTCCCTATCGCTAATAACTCTTTACTTATTCCATGAGATTCATTTCCCATGATAATGATCCCTTGTTCAGGCAGTTTTTCCTTATAAATACTTGTTCCTCCCATAGCAGTAGGAAAAATAGGAAGCAAGGAATTACTGAGGTACTCTTTAAGATGAGTATAGTGAACTTGAACTCTTGCTAGCGATGCCATACTGGCCTGCACAGATTTTGAATTATAAACATCAACTGTTTCATTACTACAAACGATATGTTCTATACCGAACCAGTCTGCCAGTCTTATAATAGTTCCTAAATTACCAGGGTCTTTTACATCATCCAGTGCTATTATTTTACCTGTCTTAGGAAGCTCTTGCTTTTGATTCATCTTAAAAACAGCCAGGTAACCAGGTGCCGTTTTAAGGTTGGAAAGAATATTCATATCCTTTGCACTTATTATTTCAGATTCTAGATCATCTAATTGATGATTCCCAGAAACAATAAGAATATCTTCTGCAATAAGCCCAGAATTAAGGAGTTCTCTAATAGATTTGTATCCTTCTACGATAAAAAGCTGGTGCTCTTCCCTTATTTTTTTCCTATTAAGAGATTTGATAAGCTTTAACTTGCTTTTGGTAATCATTTATAATCGTATTTTTGAATATCGTACTATGGAAAAAACAGGACTTCATGCAAAAATAGGCTTAATTATATTGCTTATTACCTTATTAGTTTCCTGTAACGCTATCAAACGCGTTCCTGAAGCAAAAAAACTACTTACAAAAAGCACCATTCTAATTGATAGTGCCGCACCTAAAGACCCGAGAGTAAATACCCTTCCTATATCACAGCCTAATCAAAAAGTGCTGGGTATACCAATTGGCCTCCATATTTACAACCTTGCAAGACCTCATCGCGACTCTATTTATTTAAAATGGATGCAAGACCATCCCAAAGGTTTAAAAAGACGTAATGCCTTACTGTCTGAAAAGCAAACTATGGGATTAGGACAAAGTTTTGTCGATTTTAATAATTGGTTAAAAAGAACCGGAGAAGCCCCTGCACTAATTGATGAAGTGGCCATTGAAAAGTCTAAAGAAAGACTAAAAGCATGGTACTGGAATCAAGGATGGTTCAACACAGTGGTCGATCACAAAGTCATTGACGGTAAAAACAAAAAAAGAGCCCGCATAGAATATTATGTTACCAAGAACCAAGCCTATAAAATAGATAGTATTACCACTCAAATAGCTACTCCAGTTATCGATTCTTTATATCAAATCGTTGAATTAGAGAGTATTATAAAAAAAGGAGAGCAATACTTCACCCCAGACATCAATGCAGAAAGAGACCGGCTTAACTCTTACTTTCGTGACCACGGTGCTTTTCACATGGAAAAGGAAAACATAAGATTTGAAGGAGATACCGTCAATACCAAGCAAAAAGCAAACATCACTTTAATTATAAAAAACCGTGAAGTACAAAATGGTGACTCTACTATTAGCGTTCCCTATAGGGTACATAAGATTAGTGAAGTAAATATCATTCCTGACTATCAAAATGCCACAAGCGATAAGGTGGCAGACACCTCAGGATATGAAGATTACAACATCCTGCGCTTTGGAAAACGCAAATACAGAAAATCTACACTTACTGATGCTATCTTTTTTCATAAAGGAGATATTTATAGAGATATAGATCGTGACAGGACTTACAAAAGAATTACCGAGCTTCAGAGCTTCTTATATCCTACTATCAGGTACGATGCAGATCCTCGAGATTCTACTGGCACAGATCTTATTGCAAATGTATTGTTGACTTCTAAAAAGAAACTTGAATTCACCTATGGAGTTGAGGCTACACATAGCAACATACAAGCGATAGGAGTAGGTCTCAATACTTCCTTGTTGATAAGAAATCTTTTTAGAGGCAGCGAGCTGCTGGACATCTCTTTTAGAGGTAATATAGGCGCTAGTACTAATGCAGCAAATGGAGATTCTAGATTTTTTGACCTACAAGAATTAGGTGCAGATGCACGTTTGAGTTTCCCACGTCTCTTCCTGCCATTTAGTCTCGATAGCCTCATTCCTAAATACATGTCTCCATCGACAAATTTTTCACTTGGTTTTTTTAGCCAGACAAATATAGGACTCGATAAACAAAGTCTTAATGGAGCACTTACTTACAATTGGCGACAAACGGCTATAAAAAGCACACGACTAGACTTAGTCAACGCTCAATATGTCCGTAATCTAGACCCAGGTAATTTCTTTAATGTCTATCAAAGTAGTTATGGCAGCATTAATGATCTCGCAAACAATCTGAACATTAACGATCCTACATATGTGAACGATAGCGGCAACTTAACTATTCCAGAAGGTACTACAGCATTTATAAACGATGCGATAGCAGGGAGTTTAGGTGCAGACGAAGATCAAAGAGAAATCATAAGAAATGTAAGAGAACGCCGGGATCGATTATCGCAAAACAACCTGATTATATCCTCTAGTTACAGCTGGACACGCAACAATAGAGTAGGTATTTATGACGATGATTTTTCTAAATTCAATCTGAGAATAGAAGCTGCTGGAAATGTGCTTTCAGGGATATCAAGCCTTGCCGGCATTGATAAAAATGACAATAACAGAAGACGTGTTTTTGGGGTAGAATACAGCCAATACGTAAAAACAGAAATAGACTATATCAAACACTGGCGATATGTCAATAATCACGTGCTTGCCATAAGGGCCTTTGGTGGTATCGCGATTCCATATAGCAACTCAGATAACATTCCATTTATAAGATCTTTTTTTGCCGGCGGACCTAATGATAACAGAGCCTGGCAAGCCTATGAATTAGGACCTGGAAAGACTGGCGGCCTTAACGACTTTAACATAGCAAACATGAAACTGGCCTTTAATGTAGAGTACAGATTCCCTATTGCAGGAGCTTTTAAAGGTGCTGTTTTTGCAGATGTAGGCAATATTTATAACGTACTTGATAGTGAAGAAGACCCAGATGCTATTTTTAATAACCTGACTGATCTAGAATACCTAGCCTTAGGAACAGGGGCTGGCTTGCGTTATGATTTTGGCTTTTTCGTTTTAAGATTTGATATGGGCTTTAAAACTTACAACCCCGCTCTAGAAGAAAATAGAAGGTGGCTCAAAGAATTTAAAATTTCTAGATCGGTACTTAACGTCGGTATTAACTATCCTTTCTAGCAAGATTAAAATAGACGTTTATTTTTGCTTATTTTTGCTACTCAATACATCATAAACATGAGTCATAAAATTAAACCAGGAGTTGCCACTGGCGATCAAGTTCAAGAAATATTCAATCACGCAAAAGCAAACGGCTATGCACTACCTGCAGTAAACGTCGTAGGTTCTAATACCGTGAACGCTGTTATGGAAACTGCTGCAGAGTTAAACTCTCCAGTAATTATCCAATACTCCAATGGAGGATCTGTTTTCAATGCTGGAAAAGGATTGAACAATGATCATCAAAGAGCTGCCATTTTAGGAGGTATCGCCGGTGCAGAGCATGTACACAGACTTGCTGAGGCATATGGTGCAAGCGTAATATTACATACCGATCACTGTGCAAAAAAATTATTGCCATGGATTGACGGCTTATTAGATGCTAGTGAAGCACGCTTTCGCGAAACCGGGAAAAGTTTATACTCTTCCCACATGATCGACCTCAGTGAAGAACCATTAGAAGAAAATATAGAAATTTGTAAACGATACCTAGAAAGAATGTCTAAAATGGACATGACTCTAGAAATAGAGTTAGGTATAACAGGTGGTGAAGAAGATGGTGTAGATAATAGCGACGTAGATGAATCTAAGCTATACACTCAACCAGAAGAAGTAGCCTATGCCTATGAAGAGCTTAAAAAGGTGAGTGATAAATTCACTATTGCAGCTGCATTCGGTAACGTTCACGGTGTTTATAAGCCAGGTAATGTAAAACTAACTCCTAAAATTCTTAAAAACTCTCAAGAATACATCTCTAAAAAATACAACGTAGAGCATAATCACATCGATTTTGTATTCCACGGTGGTTCTGGTTCTACACTAGAAGAAATAAGAGAAGCTATAGGTTACGGAGTTATAAAAATGAACATCGATACAGACTTGCAATGGGCATTTGCAGATGGTATTAAGAAGTATATGGACAGTAACGATGACTTTCTACGTTCCCAAATAGGAAATTCGTCTGGTGCAGACGCTCCTAATAAGAAATATTACGACCCTCGTAAATGGTTGCGTGAAGGAGAAGAGTCTTTTAAAGCTCGATTAAAGCAAGCTTTTGAAGATCTAAATAACATCAATACGTTATAAATAAACCCTAGCATTTCAATCCTTGCGGATTTTAATGTTTTTTATTGAAGAAGATATGGCTTGGTTTAAAAGAGACAAAAAAGGAATAACTACACCTACAGAGGCAAAAAAAGACACTCCTAAGGGATTGTGGTACAAATCGCCCACTGGAAAGATAGTAGATACAGATCAACTTAAAAATAATTTTTATGTGAGCCCAGAAGATGGATACCACGTAAGAATAGGAAGTAATGAGTACTTTGAAATATTGTTTGACGACAACAAATACAAAGAACTCAATCCTAATATTGTTTCTAAAGATCCATTAAATTTTGAAGACACTAAGAAGTACACAGACCGTATAGAAGCAGCTCAAAAGAAAACAGGACTTAAGGATGCCGTGCGCACAGCAGTAGGTAAATCTGAAGGTAATGATCTTGTAGTGGCATGTATGGACTTTGCATTTATTGGTGGCTCTATGGGTAGTGTTGTAGGAGAGAAAATTGCTCGGGCAGCAGACTATTCCCTGAAGAACAACATTCCATTTATGATCATTTCTAAGTCTGGCGGTGCTCGTATGATGGAAGCGGCATTATCATTAATGCAACTAGCAAAAACAAGTGCAAAACTTGCTCAATTGAGCGAAGCAGGAATACCTTATATATCTTTATGTACAGACCCTACTACAGGTGGGACTACAGCCTCATTTGCTATGCTAGGAGATATCAATATAGGAGAACCTGGGGCTTTAATTGCCTTTGCAGGACCTCGTGTAGTTAGAGATACCACAGGAAAAGAACTTCCAGAAGGATTCCAAACGGCAGAGTTCCTTCTCGAAAAAGGCTTCTTAGATTTTATATGTCCTAGAAATCAACTTAAAAAGAAAGTAAATCTCTACCTCAACCTTATTCTTAACAGAAAAGCAAAGGTAGCTTAAGCTTAAAAAATAGTTTCAAATCGTCTTATGGAAGTCAGTTGATCTCCATAAGACGATTTTTTTTGTGCTTTAAATAAGGGCAATCACTGCTGAAGCAACAGCTTGTCTACATCGTAAATTGATTATTTATCAAGTACTGCCCAATAACTGGAGCATTTTACTTTTAAGACAATCCAAGAATGGAAGTCTACCTCTACTTACTCTTTTTAACCAGAGCAACCACTTTAGAGTTGTCCTTATAGGCTTAGGCGGAACCCTTAAAGAAGAAAGAAAAGATTACTTTGAACCTCAAAAGCTTTTTAGCATTATTGACAGAATGCCCATGATAAAAGCAGGGTTAAGACGTAAAAAATAATCTTTTCTTAAGATCATTTCTGCCCTGGATAAGTACCTTTGAATGCTATGGAAAATGAAAAACCAGTTGATGTCATCATTATAGGTGCTGGACCTATAGGTATTAATTGCGCTCTAGAAGCAAAGAAAAATAACCTATCCTACCTGATTATTGAAAAGGGACCTCTAGTGAACTCGCTTTACAACTACCCCTCTAACATGCAATTTTTCTCTACCAGTGAGAAATTAGAACTGAATGGTATTCCGTTTATATCTAAAGACGCAAAACCCAGCAAACAAGAAGCTTTAGAATACTACAGGCGTATAGCAAGTTCCAATGACTTACATATAAAGCTTTTTGAAAAAGTAATTGCCGTAGATAAAATTAAAAACTTTAAAGTCACTACTGATAGAGGTCATTACAAAGCAAAGAACATTATAGTCGCTACAGGTTTCTATGACATTCCTAATAAAATGGAGGTTACAGGGGAAGAACTTTCTAAAGTGACTCATTATTACAACGACCCACATTTATATGCGTTTCAGAAAGTAGCTGTTGTTGGCGCTAGTAATAGTGCGGTGGACGCCGCATTAGAAATTTACCGCAAAGGCGGTGCGGTTTCTATGATCATACGTGATGAAGGTATAGGAGATCGTGTCAAGTATTGGGTAAAGCCAGATATTGAAAATCGTATTAAAGAAGGATCCATAAAGGCTTACTATAACAGTGAGATTAAAGAAATATCAGAAGACAAAATAGTCATCAAGCAAGCAGGTAAAGATATTTCTATACCTAATGACTTTGTGGTAGCCTTAACTGGTTACCTACCTAATTTTACATTTTTAAAAGCAATGGGAATAGAGCTCGTGGGCGAAAAACAGATTCCGTCCTATAATGAAAACTCTATGGAAACCAACGTAAAAGGGATATTTCTAGCCGGGGTTATTTGTGGTGGTGAAGAAACCCATAAATGGTTTATAGAAAATAGTCGTGTACATGCCCCTCAAATAATTAATACCATTGCTGGCAGACAAAAGAAAACCACATTCTAAATGAATTAATGATAAAGTTCTTTGTTGGTTCTTATACTTTCAGAAAGTACTATTTTCAGTTTTTCTTCATTTATATCACTCCACTTCTTGATGTAAATACAAGATTTCCCCAATTTCACCTTACCTAAATCGGCCTTTTTATTGTCCAGTTCTGAGTTGTAAGCTGTCGTATAGATCCTAATGTTTTTAGACCTAGTCGCAAAATCTATAATAAAGAAATCCCCTTCTCTTACTGTGTCGTATTTAGAATGTTAGGTCCCTACTCCTATTGTATTCACCCAAAGCTTGGCTTTCTCTCCTACCACGCTTTCCATCAAATGAAGAAGTTGAAAAAAATCCTCTCTTTTTTAAAAAGGTTCAACAGCATTCAAATAGTTTTCTACAGATTCCTTACCAGGTTGAGTTTTGTTTGCCATTTCTCTTTACTTAGATCCATACCTATTCTTAGGAGCCTCGCCATTAGCTTAAAACAATGTTTACGTCTCGCTTTCGCGAAAGCGGAACACTTATTCTATTTATTCTTATTCAACAACTCCATCAAGTCCACATCATTTCCTAACAATACTTCTGTAGGATTGATACGACCAGATTCTGGACCGTTCTCCAGCTTCAATACTCCTCTCGGGCATACCGCACTACAAATACCACATCCTACACAGCTGGACCTAACGATGTTTTCTCCCTTTTGAGCATAAGCTCTTACATCTATTCCTTGCTCACAATAAGTAGAACAATTACCACAAGAAATACACTGACCACCGTTAGTGGTAATCCTAAATCGAGATTTAAAACGCTGCACAAATCCTAAATAAGCCGCCAGCGGGCAACCAAAACGGCACCACACACGATTACCAAAAATAGGATAGAATCCAGTACCTATCACTCCGGCAAAAATAGCCCCTATTAAAAAGCTGTAGACATTCATAATACTTTGCACATCAATGCCAAGAACTACGCTAGCCTCGGTAAAAAAGCCATACAGAGTAAAACCAGTCATTACTAAGGCAAAGACGAGTACGCCATGAATCAACCAGCGTTCTACTTTCCAAGAGAAAAGCGATTTACTGGAATGCTGACGGTAAGGATCCCCCAAAGTTTCGGCCAGTCCACCACAACCACAAACCCATGAGCAATACCATCTTTTTCCAAAGAAATAAACCATTACTGGAACAATCACCACGGTCAATAGAATTCCCCATACGAGAATAAACAAACCTAATCCACCGCTAGAAACCAACTCTTTCAAGTTCCAGCTAAAAAAGAAATCATAATCTAATGGGAATGCATTCTTAAAGTCATAACCTTTTGAATACGATAATTGTAGACGCACCATGATTTCAGGAATCAAAAAAGCAAAGACAATTTGAAAGAACAATACGGAGGTTGTTCGCAAGACTTGGTATTTATTATGACGGTATTTGACATACATCCTAACAGCCATAACTGTCATTACTGTACAATACATAAAACCATATACAAACCAGTGCCCTGCAGGATTACCGTTCAAACTTTTACTTATAGGGTCTACTAAATACGTCCAGTTTACGGCATATTCTGATTGAAAATAGAGCACTAAGTAAAAACTAACTAAAAAGACAAATACGAGCCACGCGATCCAGCCTCTATTTGTAGAGCTTTGGTGATAAATACCATTGTTTTTAATTCCTTTTCTACCTAAAGTAACTACTTGTGGTATGATAAACATCAGAGCACCTAAAATCCCAAGTCCAAAGGTGAGGAACCACATTAAACCTTTGTTTTCTGTAATAAAGCCGTAACCAGATTCCTTTTTTATGGAGGTTGCTAGATCATCATCACTGGCATACACTTTTTTATCCCATTCCTTATTCTTGGTATGAATGGTATTTGCATTTTCAGTAGCTTTTGCTACTATAGAGGATAAAGGTGTGATACCAGAAAAATCTTTGTCGACTATTTTGGCTTGTAGGTCTTGTATAAAAACCTCACTTTTTATCCCTTGGTTGTCCATCAGCTCGTCAAAGCCTTTTTGATCGAGTTTAAAGTTGCCTAAAAAAGGAAGGCTGATAAAGATTCCAAAACCCACTAAAAAAATGGCTATACCTATATGTTGTATTGCTTTCATAAAGCGTAATTGTCAGGATTGGTTTAAGCAAAAATGCGTTTCCAGCTTTTCTTTACTGGCTTGATTTGTTTTTCTCTTTGTTGATTGTAGTGCTTTACAATAGCACTCTCATGCTGTTTATAAAATTCTGGATCAAAGTTAGCATCCTTTAGATACATGATGACCTCATCTACCTTACGACCTTCACTGAGCCAGCGATCAAAAATCTCGTGACGCATTCGGATTCCAAAAGTATTGATACCTAAAAACACATCGGTATCTTTATGATACGCTATGGTCACGCAAATCATCTCTTTAGGATGCCTCCAGTGAAATTGCTCTTCAAAATCTGGCTGTCGCGCTCCACTTACCCATCCATAAGTCTGGTATTCTACGTCCATGAATTTGGCACTATTGAACCAGTGACCAGGATTGTATTCCATGGGGTTGCCACAAATAGTTTGAGCGATAGCCTCTCCCATCATACGCCCTGTATACCATACAGCTTCTATAGGTCTTCTCCTGCCTATTGCTTCTCGCTGTTCAGCGCAATCACCTATCGCATAAATATCTTTTACACTAGTTTCTAGAAGTCTATTTACTAGAACCCCACGACCTAATTCTATATCGGAGTCTTTTAAAAAACTCACATTAGGAGATACTCCAGCAGTAAGCCCTACCACATCGCAGGCTATAATTTCTCCTGTTTCTTTTATTTTAATTGCTTTGCACTTTCCATTACCATTATCGATGATTTCTTCCAGGTTAGTCCCTAAGCGCAAATCAATGCCATTTGCTATAATTTCTTCATTGACCAGCGCACTTTCTCCAGCTGGTAATACCCCATTCCAAAAGCTATCTTCTCTTACCAAAAAAGTAACTGGAATGTGACGGGAATGCAGCATCTCTGCCATTTCAATTCCTATAAGACCGCCACCTACGATAACAGCACGTTTACACACCTTATTATCAGGTGCATTTTTTTCTAGTTTTTCCAGGTCTTGTTTGTGGTATAAGCCTTGAACCCCATCGAGATCTTGACCTTTCCATCCAAATTTATTAGGAACACTACCCGTAGCTATAATCAACTTGTCAAAACTCATGCTTTCTCCTGTCGTGAATAGAATGGTTTTATCAGCACCAGAGACTTTTTCTACCCAAGCAGTTTTTAATTCTATTCGGTTTTTTTTCCAAAACCAATTTTCGTAAGCTTGAGTGTGTTCAAATTTCATATGCCCCATATAGACATACATAAGCGCCGTACGAGAGAAAAAGTAATCGCTCTCACCAGAAATAATAGTGATGCGATGATCAGAACTTTTCCTAATGTGACGTGCGGCGGTAACTCCAGCGATACCATTTCCTATAATGACTATGTGGTCCATGAGTAGGTGAGTTATTAGATAACAAATCAACTGAATTATTAGAGATATAAACAGGTAGAAACTTCCCTTGAGGTGACTCTTTGTTCCCTAAATATAATTTTCAGCTCTTTGAAAAGTGTAAGTTATACATTTATGAGTAATCGAGATCACATTTTTATAAGGATAAGATTTATTTAAATTCCTTTTTCAAGAAAGAAAAAGAAAATGGAGACACACTTGGTAGGATGCGAAAGTGGTGCCAATAAAAAAAAACAGCCTATCATCTATCACAAGCTGGCAAGAATAATGGATTCCAAATAGTATACTAAGAAATAGAATTAAAATCGTTCAAATTTGATTAATTTTATGAAGCGGCATTAAAACAGCATACTATTTAATTATTGATAAGCTTTAGCGTCTTACTTAAATTCTGATTCCTAAATTTTAATGAAAAAAATACTTTACCTACTTTTAGCAGTAAGCATAATTTCCTGTAACTCTCCAAACGAGAAGGGTGCACAGAATCAACTAGACAGTAACATTAAAACTATTTCTAAAATCAACGGAATATCCTTTGTTGCTACACGAGATTCTATTGACCATACAGCGATTACTCCAGTAAAAAACTATAATGCTAACTATGCTGCTATAATTCCATATGCATGGATGAAAAGTCTGGAACAACCTCAAGTTAATTATGAGGAGAATCGCGGTTGGTGGGGCGAGAAACCTCATGGGGTGGCATCAACTGCAAATCATATGAAAGATCAAGGCATTGAAGTGCTTTTAAAACCACAAATATGGATAGGCCGTGGTGACTATACGGGAAACATCAAACTGGAATCTGAAGAAGCTTGGAAGGTTTTAGAAGACAGCTATACCGATTACATTATGAGGTTTGTCCATATTGCAGCAAAAGAAAAAGTAGGCATGTTTTGTATAGGTACAGAGTTAGATTCCTTTGTGAAAGAGCGACCCGCTTACTGGCTGCAGCTTATCAAAAACATACGTAAGGTATACTCTGGGAAACTGACGTATGCTGCCAACTGGGATAACTATAAGCACGTGACTTTTTGGAATGATCTGGACTATGTAGGAGTGGATGCTTATTTCCCATTAAGCGACGAGAAAACCCCAAATGCTGCCACTCTTCAACAAAATTGGAAAAAGTGGAAAGACGAAATGAAAGGAGTTTCTAAAAAATACGGTAAGAAAATACTCTTTTCAGAATACGGCTATATCAGTGCTGATTATGCTGGTAAAGAACCTTGGAAAAATGCAGGAGAAGATCGAGCAGTAAATGAAGAAGCGCAACAGGTGTTGCTTCAAGGTCTCTATGATAATGTTTGGCAGGAAGAATGGATGGCTGGTGGCTTTATCTGGAAACATCACGCCGAAAAAAGCAGACGTCGCGGCTATGAAAAGCTTTTTACCCCTCAAGGAAAAAAAGCACAAGTAACGGTTACTGAGGCGTATCGATTGAGTT
>TARA_R110000751_G_scaffold140036_1_pt1 | contig 47575 bp, 47 predicted proteins | sample TARA_R110000751 | Tara Oceans TARA_R110000751 (sample SAMEA4398001) | marine metagenome | biome: Polar Biome; feature: [MES] marine water layer (ENVO:01000295) within the mesopelagic zone...; material: water (ENVO:00002006), including particulate matter (ENVO:01000060) such... | reverse complement strand
CGAAGGTCGGCATTAGCCGGAGAAGAAATAACATAAACTTCATTACGAGATTTTCAGCGCGTTTTTGGGCAAGTTCAGTTGCGGGTTGGAAACTCTACCTCACCCCATTGCGCCGTTTTTGCAGAGCCGCAACGCTTGCATCGAAGTCCAGCCTTCCTGCCTTGGCTCGACGGATCAGTTCGCGCATCAAACCGCCAGGATTGCGAACAGGGTAGCTCGGGTGATCTCGCTGCGCATCAACCAATAGTAGGCAGAAAGCCAACCCGTGGTCGCCCAAGGTGCTCTGGCCCTCGTGCCAAACTGAAGCATGGATATCGAGCATCGGCAGCAACGCCCAGGCAGCCTCGATGATGTCGCGCTCTTTGAGAGGTCGGTTCTGATCTCGGCTCGCGTCAAGCATCATGCGTAAGCCGTCGCCGGCAATGCGATATAGATTCTCTGGCGTCAGAGCGGGTGGCGCGGGGCAGGGAATTGATGATGGCAATTCACTCTGTGCGATTTCCGCGTGTCTTCCAGAGTTATCCACAGCGGGTGGCGTCTTTACAGTTTGAGTTTCTTCTCTGGTGTTTTGTGTAAAGGGCCGGAAGTTTTCCGCTGGTTGGTCGGAAGAAAGCCCATGGTTTTCAAGCCAGTCATCAAGGCTGTTGCACAGATCGGAACTGGCCTTCAAATGGGCGTTGAGCCGCTCCAGACCAAGACGGCTTAACGCATCGCTGCGAGGCCATTCATCGAAACTGGCGAGAATCTTGACGATCTCAGGATCGTTGATAGCCGAGGAGGGCAGGGCGGCGATGCACCGTTTCATGTGACGCAAACGAAGGGACCGAAGATCCTTCAAAGCGCGCAAATGCCTCCGTTCCGCACGGAGCCGATCGCGAAGGGCTATGAACTCTTTCAGTCGCGCGATCAGCGGAGTCAGTATCAAGCCTAGGCCAGCGCGACCATAGCGGGCCCCATTCGCCGCGACACGTTTCACGATCAGCCCAAGCTTGGCCAGCGCGGCCTCATCCGTTCGCAACTGGCGCGACGTCTTGCCAAGTTCGACCGCTGCGAGATCTTGCGCGCCAAAAAACACCGGTTCACGATGGGGAGAGGTCCAGTCGGATGCGCGGGTCCGCCCAATGATGTAGTTCAGAACTGCGAGGCGCGCCGGGCGCAGGCCTATATGCGGGGCAACCTCTGAAATTAGTGCCATAACAGCACCTTTGGTCCAGCCTTCCGGCAGGGTGAGATGGGTTTGGATCACGTTCACTGTCTAGTCCTTGTGAATTGGGACAAGGCTGCAACAGGGCATCCGTGTCCCATCTCGGGACACGTTTTTTCATTGCCTTGACTGTCGGGACTGCTAGAACGAGATCACAGTTTGATTTGACCTGTCGGAACGCCAATTCCGTTGTTCTTTGAGCCCCTCGCTTGGTTGCCGCCTTGCGGGGGTTTCTTCTTTATCTATCGTTACCCTGTGATTGATTGAGATCAGTAGTTGACCTGTTCGAAGCCATAGGTGCCTTCATAGTCTTCCCAATCCACGAACACGGCGCGGACCCAGATTGATGGGCAATTCTGACCGTATCGCTCAGCCCCTCGGAAGGCCGGAGGAAGCGCGCTTACCGAGCTGTTCTGCCACCGAAACTGACCGTGTAGGTCATATCTGCCGCGCCGCACGGAAGCATATCTGTTGCAATCATCGCGGCCATTATTCTGCTGTGCCGTAACCTGGAAGACATCGATGGAGCGGATAAAATCAAACGCTCGGTCGGTCACGTCGATATCGGCACCGCGCCCGACAGCTTGGGCGAGCTGGAGCGTTTCTCGCTCTCGGGGCAGGGAGAGTGCTGGACTAGGATTGAACCCCGCCAGCTCGTAAAGGCGCTCGACCGGGTCCGGCGCTTCGAAATTAGCACGCATCGGACAACGCCAGATCTGCAGCGGTGGTTCGACCGGCCAGGGTGTGATCCGGCGGATGAACTCTGCACGCGCGCGGGCACATGGGACCGAAGGCGGCCAACCGCCCGCGAGGCACAGGAGGATCGCACAATCGATCTGGTAGCCTTGTGCGGCGGCAGGTTTGGCAGCAAGCGGCGTGAGCCCGATCGTGATGATCGCGGCAGTTGACACAAGCCGCCTCATGACAGAGCGCCGCCGCTAACACGTTGGCTTATAAGCATACTTATGTTAATTGTGTCATAATTGCTGACATATTTTGCGCGTCGTTTCATTGGAACATCTCCTGGTAAGCGTCAAGCACAAGACGGACTTCGGCCTGCGCGGAAGCTGATGCTGCGGCGAGGCAATTCAGATAGGTTTGTGCCTCATCGAAGTAGGTGTTGAACTCGGCTCTGATGTCGTCGCCGTACTCGTTCAGGAGCGCAGGCGAGGCCGCCAGCTCCGGCCGCAACGGCAACACGCAGTCCATCGCCAGCGTCTCGGCATTTGCTGGGATCGCTAGGGCGATGAATGTGCTACATGCCAGCAACCGCGACATCTGGTGGTCTCCCGACAATCTGGGGGCGAATCGTGTGTCGGACCTATCACCGAAAAAATATCGTAATCAATCAAAAGATATCTATTGACCATCTAACGGGTTTTTCGCTACGTCGCCGCATATCTTGTGACATGCACTGTTTGAAGCGGTGCAAAAGCAGGTTACTTCCGTAGGAACTTCTTTCCTTCGGAGGCAAAATGGCAGGAACAAAATACCCCGTGATCCTAACATCGCACATGCAAGAGGCGATCGAGGGTGGGGCATGGATCGAGGTGGAATGCGTTGAAGCCCCGGAAAAGGGCGGCAACACGCATAGGGGTGGCTGGACGGTTTTCGTCTGCTCCAATGACGGTCAAGGCGGTGTGCACCGGTCGGTCTATGTGACCAACCGGGATCTTAAACCACGCGTCTTCAAGACCGCAGCAGGGCTCATGAGCTTCTGCCTGGAGCTCGACGCAAAGGTATTCAGCTGCCCTCTCCGAGAAGGTGAGAGAGGCACGTGGGAGTTTGAGACGACAAGGTATCCTACCAGCGGCTAGCCTCGTTCTCTGGGGGCTTTCAGGCCCTTCCACTTATGCACAATCCGTTATCGATCTCGATGCTCCAGACCGTGTTGGTCGACTGACCAGTAGCGTTCTCGACTTTGCAAGACCCCAACCCGAGCAAAGTGACGGTGTCGCACGCTCTGAGGTCGTCCCTCTTGATTCACCACGCCTGTCTCCGCCTCGGGTCCCATCGGGCCGCCCTGCGATCGAGACTATGATCCTTGATGTGGGGTCGGTTTACGTGGACCACCCGGCCCTGCGCAGGGCCGGGATGTCCTCTCGCGACTGGCTCGCATTCTTTCGCGCCAACATCGCTATTGAAAGCGCATTTGATCCAGGCGCGCGGTCGCATGTCGGCGCAATCGGGCTTGGGCAGTTGATGCCGGACACTGCGCGCGTGCTTGGCGTCGATCCACATGATCCTGAGCAAAACCTGCATGGATCCGCCCGCTACTTGCTGACACAACTTGATCGTTTTGGCACGCCGCAGCTTGCGCTCGCGGCCTACAACGCCGGCCCCGAAGCCGTGGCGCGCCATGGCGGGATTCCCCCCTACCGCGAAACCCAAGGCCATGTCCGCAAGGTCATGGCCGTCTATGCCCAATCCATCGGAGACCAGATATGAAACGCATCGACTATACCCGGGCGGCATTGGCCGCGTTGCTGATAGTGGCCGCAGCCCCGGCGCTTGCACAGGACCTCAGCCCGGTCTCTGACATGATCGACAACATCATCGACGCGGTGACGGGTCCGATCGGTCGTGGCCTCGGCGTGCTCGCTCTCGTGGGATCGGGTGTCATGATGTTTTTCGGGCGTCTCAACTGGCCGATCTTCGTCGCCGTGTTTGTCGGCGTGGTGCTGATCTTTTCGGCCGAGACCATCATCGATGGCTTTGCGGCTCCTTGATCTGACAGGCCGCAGAGACCTCCATGCGCGACACACCACTCTTTCTGGGGCTGACCAAGCCGCCACGGATATTCGGTCTCCCGATCGGATATTTTGTGGCGCTGGTCTTCGCATCCGTGATCCCTTTCATTCTGGTTGACGACATGCGGTTCCTGCTGGTGTTCCTCGCGGGCTACCCACCGCTTTGGGTGGTCGCAGACCGCAATCCACATCTGTTCCAGATTTTGAACGTGGTGATGTCGCGCACCCCGCGAACGAGTGTGCGATCCTGTAATGGGGGCGATCTCTATGTCGCGTGAGTTTCGGGGGTTAATTGCCAGCAGCGCTGTTCGGGATGCACTTGGGGACAAGGTTTTGAAAGCCGAGCGTCTTGGGCGGCACCTACCTTACATTGCTGCGGTGCGAGACAATGTCATCCTGACGCGGCAGGGTGATCTGATGGCGTCGGTCACGCTTGGCGGGATCGACAGCTTCACCAGCGATGACGCCCGGATCGATGAGATCAGTGAAGGCTTTGCCCGGATCGTCAGTCAGTTGGGCGAGCGTTTCGGTTTCCACATCAACAAGGTATCACGCCCGGATGTCGCGGACCTTGCTGCGCCTGACGGTATGCCTTTTGCAAATGCGGTAGACGCGGCGTGGCAGAAAAGCCTGCGCGCACGTGACCTGAAAGCCCGCACCTTGATGCTGACAGTATTGATGCGTCCGTCGATGCCGCAGGCATTCTCGAAGGTTCTGGGTGCCCTAGGCGGGGGCCGCGATTTCCAGAAAGACATCGATACGCGAATTGTTGCCCTGGAAGAGGCCATGACGCTGCTCATGGCAATGTATTCCGACGCAGGTGCAGCGCGCCTGACAGTCTCGAGCGGGGACTGGCTTGCAGTGTTGGCCGCGGTTCACGGACAGAGCTACGGCAAAATCATCGCGGCCCCCGGGCAACTGTTGGCTGACACGATGAGCAATTTCGACGTCAGCTTTCAAGGCAAAACCATGCGGCTGGAAAGCGGCGACAGCGCACGATACGGCGCGATTTTCGGGATAAAATCCTATCCCAGTCGCACCTGGCCAACCATGCTTGACGCGTTGGAACTGCCCTATGACATCACGATCACCAACTCTTTCACGCCGCGGCGCGCCAATGAGATGGTTGAGCGCATTCAACGCACCTTTCGCCAGCGGGGTGCCTCCGAGGATGCTGGTGTCAGCCTGACAGAGCAATTGATCGAAGCCGCCGACGCCGTGGCATCCGGCCGGTCGACCTTTGGGACACATCACGCCTCCGTGCAGGTTTTCTGTGACAGCGCCGAGGAACTGGAACAGGCAGCTTCCGAGATCTGGCGGGCGGGGCAAGAGACCGGTGCCGTTCTGGTCCGGGAATCCTGGGCCGCAAAGGCACTCTATTTCGCGCAAGCGCCTGGAAACTGGGCCTACCGGATCCGTGACGGGATCGTTTCGTCGCACAATTTCGCGGAACTGGCGGCCTTTCACAAGACACGGCCAGGGCGCGGACCTGAGGCCAGCCCATGGGGCAAGACGATCACGGCCTTCCCGACCGTGACCTCCAGCCTCTACCGGTTCAACTTTCACGAAGCCGGGCGCCGGACCGATGAACCAAGCGTCGGGCACACGCTTGTTCTGGGCCGCACCGGGTCCGGCAAGACACTCGGCACGGCTTTTCTCATGGCACAGGCCCGAAGAGTGGGTGCGCGAGTCATCGTTTTCGACAAGGATCAGGGGTTGGAGATGGCGATCCGCGCTTTGGGTGGCAGCTACAGCGAAATCAAGGTGGGCCAGCCCACCGGCTTTAACCCGATGACCACGGAGACCGATGCGCGGGGGGCCGCCTGGCTGACAGATTGGCTCGGCGACATTCTGGCCCGTCACCGTCCATTTGAGACGGTCCAGACCGCAGCACTGAACGAGGCGGTTCGTCAGATCGCCGCCGCGGAGCCGGGCCTCAGAACCTTCGACGGTTTGGCAAGTCTCGTGGCCTCCACTGATGATGATGGCGACCTGGTGTCCCGCGTGCGGGAATGGACAGAAGTCGGCCGGTACGGTTGGCTTTTCTCAAGGCCCAGTGCCCAGGCGATTGCCATTGGCGAGGATGTCCTTGGTCTCGACATGACCGAACTTCTGGACCAGGACGCAGAACGCTCAGCCCTGCTCGCCTATCTCTTCCGCCGTATCGAGCGCGTGATCGAGGATCGCAGACCAACAATCATTGTGATCGACGAGGCGTGGAAGATGTTGGCTGACGATATCTTCGTCAAGCGCCTCCATGACTGGCTGGTTACCATGCGCAAGCGCAACTGCGTGGTGATGATGTTGACCCAGACACCGGGCCATCTGGACCAAAGTTCGGTCGGCCAGATCATCGCGGAAAGTGTGGCAACCCAGATCCTGTTTCCCAATCCACGGGCAAATCCGGAGGATTACAGCATCCTGCGCCTGAACGCGCGCGAGGCGGATTTTCTTTCCAGCCCGACAGCCGGGTTGCGGCTGGCATTGATCCGTTCTGGCGCCGACAGCGTGTTCGTCAATACCGATCTCGCAGGCTTGGGCGGTCTGGTTACTGTTCTTGGTGGCGGCAAGACCGGCGAGGAAAAGGCGCCTGCCAATTGGCGCAAGAAAGAAGAATTCTGGAAGGACATGATGTGAAAGCACGATTTTTTCTGTTGGTCGCCATGACGGTCCTGAGCGCTTGCGAAGGTGCATCAACAGGCGTGCGATCGCCCTGTTTTGAACGGCCCGCGATGGCGTTCTCGGCCCCTGCTCCCGATCTTGTTTCACGGAATGCGCATTGTGATTTCCAGAGCTTCTAGAATGGCGATTCCGTTGGCCTTGGGTCTTGGCTCGCTTGCCTCCGCGCAGGGCGTGCCAGTGATCGATGGCTCCAACCTTGCCCGCGCTGTGTCGCGCGTCGAAGAGCTCGCACGCGACGCCTTGCGGCAGGGCCAGAAGCGCGACGCCCGCCAGGATCAAGCGGACATCTATCAAGAGCAGCTTGAAGCCTACGAACGTTTCCTTGCGGAGACCACCGGTGTCACCGACCTGAGTGGGTTCGAGGCTGGTGGGCCCGGCTGGGCGAGCGCTGCAGAGACTTACCCAGCCCAGGAAGATCATCCTGATGCCGATCGCCTCTTCGGTGAGCCAAGCGACGTGGAGCGCATGATCATCACGGTGGCGCGGCGCTATGAGGGGCATCCCGGTGTTGCGGCCGCCGGTCTGACGCCACTGACATGGCGTATCTTGTTTCAGTCACTGATCAAGCAGGAAAGTCGTTTCAACAATGCAGCCGTCTCCCACGTGGGTGCGCGCGGTTTTTGCCAGCTGATGCCGGGCACAGCATCGGATCTCGGTGTGAACCCGTATGATCCTTGGGAAAACCTGGACGGTGGCGCACGCTACATTCTCACGCAACTGAACCGCTTCGGTCGGATTGATCACGCTCTGGCGGCCTATAATGCAGGCCCCGGCCGTGTTCTCGAATATGGTGGTGTGCCTCCTTTCGAGGAAACCCAGACCTACGTCCGGCGTATCAACGGCTATTACAACGACTATCTTGGCACCATCACCGGCGTCGACATGACAGGGTCACTGGCGGGCTTCGATGGTGCCTCGGCCGCCTGGGGCAACTGGGCGGATGCCTCGGTCGGCTATGGCGCCTACATGGGCACCCAGATCGATCAGGCCATGACGAGGATCGCGGCGCTTTTGCGTGAAGATTCGCCCGGTAACGCAAAAGAGGCGCTGGACCGCTCCACCTATATGCTTGCTGAACGGGCGCGGCTCATCGCGCTGACGCTGCGTCTGCGCGCGACCCACGTGAAAGTCGAAGCGGCACAAGGTTTGACCGAGGCCGCCGATCACTTAGAGCAATCCACTTTCTGGAGGTATTCCGATGAGGGCTGACACCCGCATTGCCGCAATTATTGTCGCGGGCACTCTCATGGCGGCACACCCGCCCGCTGCCTTCGCTCAGGGTGTGCCTGTGATCGATGGATCGAACCTCGCGCAGAATATCGAGCAGCTGCAGGCCGCGCTGCGCGATGCAGAAAACCAGCTCCAGCAAATCGAGGAATTGCGCACCCAGATCGAGCGCCTCACTGATATTCAGGGCCTTCTTGATGACGTCCTGGGTTCAATTACCGGCCTGAATGAAATCGCAGCCCTCTACAACGATGTGGAGGACCTGCGTGCCCGCGCTCAGAAGATCACCGATCTATCGGGTTTCATGGACAACCTGTCACTCGGGGATTTTGACAGCCTGCTGGACGATCTGCTCGATGGCGACGTCACCATGGGTGAGCGCCGCGCCGCAGATGCCATGCGCGAGACCATGGCCAGTGCGGGGTTCACCTCGGAAAAACTCACCGAGCTGAACGACGCCGGGAACCCGCAAGGCGCTGCCATAGCCGATCTGGCGGCTGCCAATGCCATGGTTATCGGGCAAGCCCAAATTTCCTACGAGGAAGCCGCCCAGAGCATCGAGCGCATCGATGGGCTGGTGGAAGCGATTGGCGATCAGGAAACGCTCAAGGAATCGATCGATCTCAACACCCGTATGGCCGCGGAGACGAATTACATGCTGGGTCAGATGTGGCGCCTGAATGCCGCCCAAGGCTTGGCGCAAGGTCAAAACGGCATTGATTTCGCGGCCGAGCAGGCCCGCACACGCTCCTTCTTTGATTTCTCCGGCGCCGAGGACTGACCCTTGAATACATCACTCAAAGCACTTGCAGTTTTCATCGCCCTGGCAGGCAGTGCCTGGGCGGAAGACTTGCAAGACCTGCCCGACGATACGTTGCTCGGGGAGGTCGTCACTGCCACCGAAAATGGGGAGGAAGAACGCCTCCTCGATCTCATGCGCGAGGTACAGGCAAGAGGGCTCTTGATGTTCCCGAAGCCGCAAACCTGCACCTTCAGCTATCCGGACACTGAGTTTTTCGGCAACGAGATTTTCCGTGGAGCGGTTCGATGGGGCTTCGGCACCGACCTGAGAGAGCTTGCAATGTCGCAGGGCTTCTGCGGCTGCATCTATGATCTCGGGTCGCTCGATGCGTTTACGCAGGAACGAATTGGCAAACCGGCGCAGGATGCAACTACCAGCGATTTCAGCGTCTTTCGCAAATACCGTCGCAGCGATTGGTCAGATGTAAACGAGCGCTATCAGAACTTCCAATTGGAGCGGTGTGGTAGTTAAGGATGGCCATAATCGCTGAGGTTCTGGCATTGGTAGATGCCACTGTCGCGGGCGTGGCAGCTGACACGTATGCTGATACGGTTGCCGCAGTACGCCCGGTTGTACAGACCGCATCTGTGTTGGTGGTCGTTCTTGTAGGCGCAAATGTGGGTCTGCAAGCCGTGCCGCTCTCGGTTTCCACAATCGTGTCGGTAGGGCTGCGCATTGTGCTGGTCAATGTGTTTTTGATCTACGCAAACCTTTCTGTTCCGTACGAAGCGCTGACAAATGCTCCTGCCGAACTTGGTGCAGGTATTCTCAACTCCCTCTCAGGTGGTGATGTCACAAACCTTTATGACGGCATAGACGATCTCTACTCCCAAGCCCTGAATGTCGGGCAGGCGATCAGCCAGAATGGAGGCTGGCTGGCCGGTGCCATGACCAGCGTGGTCATGTTTCTTGTGGCCGCCGCCATGGCGACGATCACCATCATCGTTCTGTCGGCCGCCAAGATCATGTTGGCGGTATTGATCGCCATCGCACCTGTGGTCGTGGCTTGCACATTATTCAAACAATCGGCGCCACTGTTCGAGGCATGGGTCAAACTCGCCATCGGTTTTTCCTTTGTGCCGCTGTTCGTGGCTGCCATGGCTGGCTTCACCATAGCGACGGGTGAAGCTGTCGCGCCTGATAGCCTCGACAGCGTCGAAACACTCGGGGACGCGATTTCGTTCGTCGTGGTGATGATGATCGGCGCTGGCCTGATGTTGCTCGTGCCAACTTTCGCGCAAGGGCTTGCCGCCACGAACATCGGCCTCGCCTCGATCGGTGCAAATGCCGCGCGGATGCCCGGGAACGCGTGGCGCAATACCGGTGCCGCGATCCGGGGCGGAGATGACATGCGACGGGGCTTCAATGCAGGACTTCAGGGACAAGGCGTCTCCGACCGATCGTCCAGCGCGGCCCGTGCCGGGAGCTATGCGGGCGGTGCGGTCAAGCTCGCCGGAAAGATGAAGAAGGGATAGTCATGAGTGATTTCGATATCGATTTGGTGATGGGTCCGCGCCGGGCAGCGCGCGCCGCATGGATCGTTGCGGGCTGTTCCTGCGCCGTATCCGTGCTGTTGGCCCTGACCATTACGGTTATGTTGCCCCTGCGCGAAACCGAAGTGTTTACCGTCCTCGTCGACAGCACGTCGGGTGCAGCAGAACGCATCTATCAGGTTCAGCCGACTGGTATCACCGATGAGGAAGCGATCAAGGAATCCCTGCTTGTCAGTTATATCAGCGACCGCGAAAGCTATTTCAGGAACGGCATTCAAGAACGGCTCGAAAGTGTCCAGCGGCGCTCCAGCGGGCCCGCCCGCGCCTCGCTGATAGAACTCTGGACCGCGGGGGCCGAGAATTATCCACCGCGCAGCTACGGCGCGAATGCGCAGGTAGATGTCCGCGTGCGGGCGATCACCTTCCTGCAGGACGAAGTGGCTCAGATCCGGTTCGACAAACGCCTCACCCGACCCAACCAGACCCCCGTCACGCAAACATTCATCGCCACCGTAGGGTTTGAATTTGCCCCCCGCCGCGAACGCTCCCTGACACGCGTTTGGGAAAATCCCCTTGGCTTCTCGGTGACCGCTTACCGGGTCGATGCCGAAACACTGACACGAGAATAGTTCATGAAAACCTTCATAATTGCCATCGCAACGGTCGGCGGGTTGCTCGGAACGCCCGCCTTGGCCGAGCGCGCACCGGTCACCATGGGCCAGGACGCCCGCGTTCGCCACGTGACCTTCAACCCTACGGATGTGATCCGGATCGACACCCACCTTCGGGTAAACACGTCAATCGAACTCGGTCCCGGCGAACGGATCAATCAAGTCCTGATCGGTGACTCCGCGTCCTATGAAGTGGAGGTTCTGTCAAACCGCAATACGATCTCGATCAAGCCTGTCGAGGCTCGGGCCGCGACAAACCTGACGATCTTTACCAACCGCCGCGCTGTCGCCTTCTATCTGACAGAGGGACGCTCGCGGACACAGTCTTTCCGGGTCGTCGTAAACTTTCCCGACGAGCGACCCGCCGGGCGCCAGCTTGCGGCTGGAGGCCGAGATACCGGCTATCAGTTCGCGGGCAGCGGTGCGATCCGCCCGGTGCGGGTCTGGAATGATGGGCGCTCGACCTTCTTTGAATTCCGGCCCGGCGTGCGGCCCTCGATCTTCGGCTTGAACGCCCAAGGCTACGAGATCACCCAGAACAGCCAGACGCAAGGTGCGGTCGTGCGGGTCACCGGCGTGCGGGACGCCTACACGATCCGAATGGGCGACGATCATATCTGCATTACCCGGGAAACTGGTGGGTTCACGACCGAGGCTGCTGCCGTGGCCGCCCTGCGTGGACGGGAGTTCTGATCATGAGCAACGAGAAAACCGGGGAAAAGGAATACAGCTTCGCACCCAAGCGGCGCGCATCTCTCGGGCTCAGGCTTGGTTTGGGTGCATTGCTTCTGGCTGGGACCGCCATCATTGCCTACCCGCTTGTGCAAGGCAGCGGCATCACTTCTGCCGTTGAAACATCGAAAGCCGACGACTTTCAGGATCAGGTCGACGGTGACGGGTTCGGCCGCATGACAACCGACGCGGAACCGACCGAACAAAGATCAGAGCCTAGGTTCGATCCCGGACCAATCGAGGATGAACTCGCGGCGCAGCGCCAAGCCCTCGAGGAACAGAACGCCAAGCTTGCGAGCGACGTGGTCGCCCTACAAGCCCAGTTGGCAAGACTGGCCGAGGCCCCTGCCCCCGACAATTCCGCCGAGCTGGCCGAAGCGCTGCGCTCGGTCCAGGAACAGAACACGGCGCTCATCGCCCAGATGCAAAGCGAGATGGACACCCGGTTGGCAGAAGCCGATCTTGAAGCGCAAAAACGTCTCGCTGATGAGGTTGCCGCACGCGCGCGTGTTGCCGATGGCCGGATGGAGCAGTTGATGGAGCAAATGCTCGGACTGCAGCGCCAGAACGACGCCCTGCAACAGCAGATCGATGACGGTATGAGTGACGCTCTACGCGCGCAAACCGAGCGGGATCAGCTCGCTGCCGAGGAAGCCGCGCGACGGGCTGAACTGGACCGTCGGCGTGCCGAGGCGGCGGCGCTGCGCAACACACAAATCCGGTCCGAAGGGGTGATCTTTGATGCGGGCGGCCAGACGGGCAGTCCGGCATCTGACCCTGAGAGGGGACCTGCGGTCGGAGATGCGGCGGCGCGCACCTTCGTGTTGGACGGTGCCCAGCCCGTTCAAGTCGCGACAGCGGAGGTAATCGCCAATCCTTCCAATACGGTTCTGCAGGGCACGCTCATTCAAGCGTCACTGGAAACCGCCATCGAATCCACATTGCCCGGACAGATTACCGCCATCGTGAACTACCCGGTCTGGAGTTTCGATCAGTCCCGCGTTCTCATTCCCGAAGGCTCCCGCCTCTTCGGGACCTACAATTCGAATGTCTCTTTGGGCCAGGCCCGCATTCTGGTTGGCTGGTCACGCATCGTCACACCCGAGGGGCAATCGGTTCAGCTCGCCGCATTTGGCGCGGACGATCAGGGCCGCTCGGGCGTGACGGGCTCCGTGAACTCCCGCTTTGGGCTGCGCTTTGGCACAGCCGCATTGCTCTCGATCATCGGCGCAGGACCGGCAATCGCCGCATCCGAGGCCAGCTCCGAGACCGGATCAGAAATTGCCGAGGATGTCGCGGGCAGTTTTTCGCAGGCAACCAATGCGGTGATCGGCGAATATGCCACCCTGCCTCCGGTTATCTCGGTCCAGCCAGGTGCTGCGATAAGTGTGATCGTCGACCGTGATCTCGAGTTCTATTGATGAACCCGGCGGCAGAAAAAGCCAGTTTTCTTTCGACCTATCTAAAACCTCTGGCTGCACCGATCGCCGATCCCTGCGTGGTCGAAATAGCGGTCAATCCCGATGGAAAGGTCTGGGTGGAAACCCGGGGGGCTGAGCATATGGTCGGCCTCGAAGGTGTGTTTTTCTCCCCTTCCCAAGCTCGGGACCTTGCAACATCCATTGCCAGCGCCACCCACGGACAGATCAGCGAGAAAAAGCCGCTCGTCTCCGGCAAGATTGAGATGAATGGCAAGCCGATCCGGGCACAGGTCGTCTATCCACCGGTAGTGGATGGCGGGCCGTCGATCACCTTGCGCCGCTACAGTGAAGACCAACTCACCTTGGGCGACATCGGTCTGTTGCACGGTGCACTGGTGGACCTGGACGCCGAACGACAGGAAAAAGCCGAACGGGTGATCGCGCTGACCCAAGCGGGGGATATTCGAGCCGCCATGAAACTCTGCATCGATGAGCGGTTGAACATCATGATCAGCGGCGGGACGTCCACGGGCAAAACGACTTTTGCCCGGGCGCTTCTTGGGCTGGTGACCGAGACGGAGCGTATCGTGACCATCGAGGACGCATTCGAGCTCTTTCCACCGCAGCCCAATCGCGCGATGCTCAAGGCTGACCGTGTCCCCTCAAGTGAGCGCACCGCGGCCAAGTTGCTGGAGACCTCTTTGCGCATGCGTCCTGACCGGATCATTCTTGGTGAGCTGCGCGGCGATGAGTGCAAGACCTTCCTCGACGCGATCAACACCGGCCATTCAGGCTCATTCACCACAATTCACGCCGATACCGCGCAGAAGGCGCTCGACCGCCTAGCCCTCATGGTCATGTCCGTCGGCATCAATATGAGTTTTGAGGAGGTAAGGCGCTATGCCGCCTCCAGCATCGATGTCGTGGTGCAGCTTGGTCGGAAGGACGGGAGACGTGGGGTCGAACAGGTGTGGGTGCCTGGTATTGAAAAATCAGAAGTGACCAGCTGAGGGATGTTTGGAAGCGTGCGCATTGAGCACTTTCGGACGGTGATCTCTCCCGTCTTGTCCCAACATGAGCGCGTTTGCGCTTGATCGCATTGATTGCGATGATTACACTCCTCTCAGGAGGATATCATGGCAAGCATTACCATCCGGAACCTTGACGATGACGTGAAGCGCCGCCTTCGCATTCGCGCGGCCGAACATGGCCGTTCAATGGAAGAGGAGGCGCGCGAAATCTTGCGCCATGTCGTCGGCGAAGCGAAGCCCTCCCACGATCTTGCCGCGGCGATCCGTGCGCGGGTCGCGCCTCTGGGCGGCGTAGATCTCGACCTTCCGCAGCGTGAAGCCATGCGTGAGCCGCCCGCATTCGACCGGGCCTGACGCATGATCATCCTTGATACCAATGTCATCTCGGAGCTGTTGCGCCCGGCCCCGGAGCCCAAGGTCGAACACTGGCTGTCCGCTCAGGACGGGCTAAACGTCTACCTGACCTCGATATCGGAGGCAGAGCTGCGCTACGGCCTCGCGATCATGGGGAACGGCAAACGCCGCGCCGCGCTGGTTGACGCTGTGGACCGCATCCTGCGCGAGGATTTGGCCGGGCGCATTCTGCCCTTCGACAGCAACGCCGCGAAGTCCTACGCCACCATCGCCGCCGCACGACGGTCCGCCGGGCGACCGATCGCCCAGGCCAATTGCCAGATCGCGTCCATTGCGCACGCCTGCGGCGCCACCGTCGCCACGCGCAATACGCCTGACTTCGAGGGTTGCGAGATCGACCTGATCAACCCCTGGACAGCCGCATGAACGCCGTTGAAATCGAACAAGCCGTTTCCGAACTTGCCGATCAGCCCTTTGACGCGGCAGAGTTCCCCTATGCCTTCCTCTTGGCCTTCGGAAACAAGGACACGACGATCAAGCGGCTGCGCACCGGCGCATCGAACAAGTCCGATATCGGCGGCGTCCTTCAGACCAACAATATCCACCTGAAAACCTGCGCGCCGGGCGACATCGCGGCAACCCTGACAGCCCTTCGCGACAGCCCCGCCACCACCCGCGCCAAGGCGAAGTTCATCCTCGCCACTGATGGAATCGACCTCGAGGCCGAGGACATCACCACCGGCGAAACCATCGCCTGCCGCTACACCGATTTCCCCGACCATTTCGGCTTCTTCCTGCCGCTCGCCGGCATCTCCACCGTCAAGCAGATCCGCGAAAGCGCCTTCGACATCCGCGCGACCAGCCGCCTCAACCGGCTCTATGTCGAACTGATCAAGGACAACCCTGACTGGGGCAGCGCCGAGAAACGCCATGACATGAACCATTTCATGGCGCGGCTGATCTTCTGCTTCTTTGCCGAAGACACCGACATCTTCGTCAGCGACAACCTGTTCACCGCCACCATCGACCAGATGGCCAACCGCGACGGGTCGAACACGCACGAAGTCATCGGCGAAATCTTCCGCGCGATGAACACCCCCATCGCCAAACGGGCCGAGGCCAAGCTGCCCCGTTGGGCCGACACCTTTCCCTATGTGAACGGCGGGCTGTTCTCGGGCAGCACCGAAGCCCCGCGCTTTTCCAAGATCGCGCAGCGTTACCTGTCCCATATCGGCAGCCTCGATTGGACGCAGATCAACCCCGACATCTTCGGGTCGATGATCCAGGCCGTCGCGGATGAGGAGGAACGCTCGGTCCTCGGCATGCACTACACCTCCGTGCCGAACATCCTGAAGGTGCTGAACCCGCTCTTCCTTGATGATCTGCGCGCGGAGCTAGAGGCGGCAGGCGACAACACGCGCAAGCTGGCCAATCTGCGGGCGCGCATGGCCAAGATCCGTGTCTTCGATCCCGCCTGCGGGTCGGGCAACTTCCTTGTCATCGCCTACAAGGAAATGCGCAGCCTTGAGTATGAGATCAACAAGCGCCGGGGCGAGCCGCTGCGCCGCACCGACATTCCCCTGACCAACTATCGCGGGATCGAGTTGCGGGATTTCTCGGCCGAGATCGCGCGGCTGGCGCTGATCATCGCGGAATACCAATGCGACGTGACCTATCGCGGCCAGAAAGAAGCGCTGGCAGAGTTCCTGCCGCTGGACGCGCAGAACTGGATCACCTGTGGCAACGCTTTGCGGCTGGATTGGCTGTCGGTCTGCCCGCCCACGGGGATGGGGGTGAAGTTTCAGGCCGATGACCTGTTCATGTCGCCGCTCGATCAGGCGCAGATCGACTTCGCGAACGAAGGGGGAGAGACGTATGTGTGTGGAAACCCCCCTTATGTCGGCGACAAATATCAGACCAAGGAACAAAAGGACGATCTGAACGCGCTGCTACCAGGAAACAAAAAAGTTCGCGCCATTGACTACATTACAGGTTGGTTCTGGAAGGCATCGGATTTCATCAAGTATGGCGGGTGTTTCGCGTTTGTTTCTACAAATTCGATTTGCCAAGGCGTCCAAGTTCCGTTGATCTGGCCATGGATTTTTCAGAACGGCCAAGAAATCTTCTTCGGACATCAGAACTTTCTCTGGGGCAATAATGCGAGCAAGAATGCGCAAGTCACCTGTGTGATCGTTGGGGTTGCCGCTGTTGGTGAAAGGTCCAAAGCTATTTATGGGGCCGACTTCATGAAGTCGGTCGAAGCCATCAATGCTTACCTCACCGAAGGGGCCAATATCATTGTTGAACGTGCCTCTGAACCAATTGCAGAGATAGCGACAATGTTCGGCGGCAACATACCGCGGGATCAGGGAAACCTGTTACTGTCGCCTGACGAGGCGAATGATCTCTTGGAAGGTTTCCCTCAGGCATCTCCTCTCGTGAAGCCAATTGTAGGATCGAGCGAGTTCATCAATGGGCAGAAAAGATATTGTCTTTGGATTGAAGACCACCAAGCAGAACTTGCATTCTCAATACCTCCAATCGCGGAACGCTTGGAGCGCATTCGGATCTATCGACAGGGCGGGAGTGAGCGCGGTAAAGCGGGCTTGCTGACGCCATACAAGTTCGAGCGAACAATTATCGGAGAAATAAATTCCATCGTCGTTCCAAGCGTCTCCTCAGAGCGTCGAGAATACCTGCCGTGTGGCTTGATGCCCAGTGACGTGCGCGTATCCAATCTTGCTCTAGCACTATACGACGCCCCGCTCTGGAACATGGCCCTGATCGCCTCGCGCCTGCATCTGGTCTGGATCGCCACGGTCTGCGGGAAGCTGGAAACTCGCTATCGCTACTCCAACACCATGGGCTGGAACACCTTCCCCGTCCCCAAACTGACCGAAAAGAACCGCGCCGACCTGACAGCGGCGGCGGAAGGCATCCTTCTGGCGCGCGAGGCGCATTTCCCCGCCACCATCGCCGACCTCTACGACCCCGACAAAATGCCCGCCAACCTGCGCGCCGCCCATGACCACAACGACGAGGTTCTGGAACGCATCTACATCGGCCGCCGCTTCCGCAACGACACCGAACGGCTGGAAAAACTGTTCGAGATGTACACGAAGATGACGACCAAGGTGAGCGCATGAAGCTGCAGCGCGTCGCCTATGCCGATCTCAACTCGCGGCAGAAAGAGAACTACAACTTCCAGAAGGTTGCCGGGCGGCTGGCCGATTACGGCTTCAACAGCATCCGCCTGACCGATGACTGGCAGGGCGCGGATTTCATCGCCGTGCATATCGACGGCGAAACCTTTCTGAAGGTTCAGCTCAAGGGGCGGCTTGTCATCGACCGGAAATACGCGGGCAAGGGCATTCACATCGCCTTTCTTCATGGCCACGATCTCTATATCTATGATCACGATGCTCTGGTCGGCTTCATGGAAGCGAATGACAAGATCGGCGCCGACAGCGTCACCTGGCATCAGAAGGGCTTTCGCAGTTGGCCAAGCCCGCCTGCTTGGGCCATCAGCTATTTGAACGAGTACAGGATTTCGCAATGACCAAAGGTGTTCCCTCCGTCTCCGTCAAATACGCTACCAACGGCAGCTCGACCAAGTCGCACGAGCTTGGCATGCGCGCAATGCAGGAACGCGCCTATGAAAAGCGCCGGTCGGGCGAGATGGGTCAGAAAGTGAAAACATCATGACCCTTGACCCTGTCATGAGTGCGGAACGCACTCGCAGGCTGGTGGACGATCTGCGCGCCAAGCCAGCGGAAACCACCTGGATCGAGTTCAAGGAAAACAATGCTGACGGACCGTTAATCGGCAAGCTGATCTCGGCCTTGTCCAATGCCGCACGGCTTGCCGATCAGCACTTCGCCTATGTGGTCTGGGGGGTGCGAGACGGTGATCATGCGGCTGTCGGCACGGTTTTTGAGCCGACGGTGAAGAAGGAGAAGGGGCAGCCGCTCGAATTGTGGATTGCGAACCACCTGTCGCCAAGCATCGAGTTTCGTTTCGAAGAAGTCGATCACGATGGGGGGCGCCTGATCCTGCTGACCATCCCCGCCGCCGCAACCGCCCCGGTAGAATTTGACCGCACAGCCTATTTGCGCATCGGCAGCGCCACGCCGCGCCTCTCCGACCATCCGGAACGCCTGCGTTCCCTCTGGGCCAAGTTGCAGCCCTACGCTTGGGAGACAGGGATCGCGGCGCAGTTCCTAACCGGCGACGACGTTCTTGAGCGGCTGAATTACGCCAACTACTTCGATCTTACGGGCCAGCCCTTGCCGGATAACAGGCAGGGGATCTTCGACAAGCTATTGGCGGATCGCCTGATCCAGAAAGATGTAAGCGACCGTTGGAACATCACCAATCTGGGTGCAATCCTGTATGCCAAGAAACTTGCCGATTTCGGCCCCTCTGTAGAGCGCAAAGGCGTCCGTTTCGTGGCCTATGCTGGCACCGGACGTGCAGATGACGTGAGTCACCGCCAGGATGGCCAGCGCGGCTATGCAGCGGGTTTTCAGGGTTTGGTGGACTATATCGACGGTCTTCTGCCCCGCAACGAACTGATTGGTAAAGCGTTCCGCGAGGAGCGACCGCTTTACCCGTCGATAGCGATCCGCGAATTGATCGCCAACGCATTGATCCACCAAGACATGACAATCACCGGCGCAGGACCACTCATCGAATTGTTCAGTGATCGAATGGAGATCACGAACCCGGGCGCCCCCTTGGTTAGCCCCGACCGGTTTTTGGACTCGCCGCCGCGTTCCCGAAATGAAGCCCTTGCGTCGTTGATGCGGCGGATGAAACTTTGCGAAGAACAAGGCACCGGCATCGACAAGGTGATCTCGGCGGTTGAGCTGCACCAGTTGCCCCCACCGGATTTCCGCATGGAGGGAGACGCCGTGCGCGTGGTTCTGTTTGCACCACGCCGATTTGCGGACATGACACCGGAAGAAGCCGTGCGAGCGTGTTACCAACATGCCGCGCTCAAATACGTAGGCGGTCAAAAGATGACGAACGCGACACTTCGGGAGCGGCTTGGCATCGACGACCAGAACGCTGCGCAGGCGTCGCGGGTTATTCGCGCAACTCTGGATGCTGATCTGATCCGTCCTGCGGATGCTGAACGCCCTCGGGCCGGATATGTCCCCTCATGGGCGTGACAGGGACAACATTTGATCGGGTTTTGATTGTGCGTATGTGGGCTATAGGGCGTAAATTGAAAAATACATATAAATCATACTGTTACAACGGGCCGTGTGCGGTCTCACACCTTGATCGGGTTTTGATTGCCAGCCCCAAAGCGAATGATTCCGCGCCCCTCAGAAGGAAAACATCATGACACAGCAGGTTCCTTCCGTCTCTGTCAATTACGCGGCCAATGGAAGCTCGACCGAATCGAACGAGCTTGGCATGCGCGAAATGCAAGAGGGTGCCTATGAGAAGCGGGGCGAGCAATACCTGCTGATCAAGTCGCCCCCGGCCTCGGGCAAGAGCCGCGCGCTGATGTTCATCGCGCTCGACAAGCTGCACAATCAGGGCCTGCGCCAGGCCATCGTCGTGGTGCCGGAAAAGTCCATCGGGTCCAGCTTCAACGACGAGCCGCTGAGCAAGTACGGCTTCTGGGCAGACTGGACCGTGCAACCGCGATGGAACCTATGCAACGCTCCCGGCGGGGATGACGGCAAGGTCGGCGCTGTCGGCAAGTTTCTGGCGAGCGACGACAAGATTCTGGTCTGCACCCACGCGACCTTTCGGTTCGCCGTGGACAAGTTCGGGATTGAAGCGTTTGATGATCGGCTCATCGCGGTAGACGAGTTTCACCACGTCTCTGCCAACCCTGATAACAAGCTGGGCACGCATCTGGGCGCACTGGTCGCGCGCGACAAGGTGCATCTGGTTGCGATGACCGGGTCCTATTTCCGCGGCGATGCCGAAGCCGTTCTGTCGCCCGAAGATGAGGCAAAGTTCGATACCTTCACCTATACCTACTATCAGCAGTTGAATGGTTACAAATACCTCAAGACGCTCGACATCGGGTATTTCTTCTATTCCGGGTCCTATGCGGACGACATCCTCAAGGTTTTGGATCCGACCGAGAAGACAATCCTTCACATCCCGAACGTGAACTCGCGCGAAAGCACCAAGGACAAGCATCGCGAGGTCGAGCATATCATTGACGCCCTGGGCGATTGGCAGGGAGCGGATCCCATCACAGGCTTTCAGCTGGTCAAGACGCCCGACGAGCGAGGCTTACGCATCGCCGATCTGGTGGACGACGAGCCATCCAAGCGTGACAAGGTTTCCGCCGCGCTGAAAGACTCCACGCAGAAGAACAACCGCGATCATGTCGACATCATCATCGCCCTGGGTATGGCGAAAGAAGGGTTCGATTGGATCTGGTGCGAACACGCCCTGACGGTGGGTTATCGCGCCAGCCTGACGGAGATCGTGCAGATCATCGGCCGCGCCACCCGCGATGCCGAGGGCAAGACCCGAGCGCGGTTCACCAACCTTATCGCGGAGCCCGACGCCGCGGCCGAAGCCGTGACCGAGGCAGTCAACGATACACTGAAGGCGATCGCTGCAAGCCTGCTGATGGAGCAGGTGCTGGCACCACGTTTCAACTTCACGCCCAAGACCGTGAAAAGTGGCCCTGTCGAAGGGTTCGATTACGGCGAGGGCGGCTATGACCCCAACAAAGAGAACGTTGGCTTCAGCGAGGCCAGCGGGCAGTTCCAGATCGAAATCAAAGGTCTGGTCGAACCCAAGAGCAAGGAAGCCAAACGCATCTGCCAGGAGGACCTCAACGAAGTCATCACAGCTTTCGTTCAGGACAAGACCACGATCGAGCGCGGGCTCTTCGATGAGGAGCTGGTGCCGGAGGAACTGACGCAGGTCCGCATGGGCAAGATTGTCGGTGCCAGGTTCCCAGAGCTAGATGCAGAGGATCAGGAAGCGGTGCGCCAACACGCAGTTGCTGCGCTGAACCTGACCCAGAAGGCGAAAGAGATCGCGCTGTCGAACCGCGATGACACAGAAACAACCGGCAATACCGCCTTGATCGACGGGGTGCGCAAATTCGCAATGGACGTGCGCGAACTCGACATCGATCTGATTGATCGCATCAACCCGTTCGGCGAAGCCTACTCGATTCTGGCAAAGACGATGAGCGAGGAAAGCCTTCGGCAGGTCCAGGCCGTCATCTCTGCGAAAAAGGTGCAACTGTCACCGGACGAGGCGCGAAATCTGGCGAAACGCGCCGTCAAGTTCAAGCAGGAGCGGGGCCGTCTGCCTTCCATCACATCGCCTGATCCGTGGGAGAAGAAAATGGCCGAAGGCGTCGCCTATCTCGCGCGCATGAAGCAGGAGGCTGCCAATGGCTAAGGGTTTCACCGACGAAGACGACGCCCTTCTTGCTGAGCTTGGCGTCGAGGTCGAGGTCAAGAAGCAGCTCAGCCGCACACCACGCGAAGAACGCATCATCGCAGGTTTTGAGGAAATCTTGCGATTTGCAGATGAGCATGGCCGGCCTCCCCAGCACGGGGAGGATCGTGATATCTTTGAACGCCTCTACGCCGTGCGTCTTGATCGGATCCGCGACTTGCAGGAATGCCGCGACCTCCTTGCCCCACTCGACGAGCAGGGTCTCCTAGCAAACACCCCTGCGCCCTCAGCATCAGACTCCGATGACCTCGATGACGATGCCCTCCTCGCCGAACTGGGCGTGGAAGTTGCTAAATCACCCCTCACGGAATTGAAGCATGTCCGGTCAACAGCCGAGAAAAAGGCCGCCGATGAAGTCGCAAACCGCGAGAAATGCGAGGATTTCGCGACGTTCAAACCCTTGTTCGAGCAGGTCCAGAAAGAACTGGATAGCGGCTTGCGCGAAACTCGCCCGTTCGAGATGAAAGCCGAGATCGAGAAGGGACGCTTCTTCATTGTCAGCGGTCAAAAGGCCTATGTCGCCGACAAGGGCGAGACCATCACCAACGAGCAAGGTCGCACGGATGCGCGTCTGCGGGTGATTTTCGACAACGGGACCGAGAGCAACATGCTGATGCGCTCGCTTCAGCGCGCGTTGAACAAGGACGACGCCGGACGGCGGATCACCGATCCTTCGGCAGGGCCACTTTTTTCCGATCAGACTCTCGACGGTGATGAGGCGAGCGGGATCATTTATGTTCTTCGCAGCAAGTCCGATCATCCACTTGTGGCCGAAAATCGCGACCTCGTACACAAGATCGGCGTCACCAATATGAGCGTTGAAAAGCGGATCGCTGGCGCACATCTGCAACCAACGTTTCTGATGGCGAACGTCGAGGTGGTTGCGACTTATGAACTCTACAACATCAACCGGACAAAACTGGAGAACCTGATCCATCGCATCTTCGAGCCCGCGCGGCTCGAGATCGAAATCATGGATCGCTTTGGTAGGCCCGTGATTCCGAGGGAGTGGTTTCTTGTGCCAATGTTCGCGATAAAGGATGCAGTTGAACGGATCAAGGACGGGACGATTTCGGGCTATGTCTATGACCCGAAACAGGCGCGATTGGTATCTGTCTCTTAGCTGGCGCATGGCAGAACAGCACAGCCACATTCGATTTCCAGATCATCCCCTCGCCTTTGCGTCCGAAGAGCGCGCCCGACCACCGAAACGTGTTTTCTTTGGCTTTGCCCTCGCGGCTTCTGCGTATCCCTGTAGCGCGCCTGTATAGGTCTGGACCGCAGTCTCGAATTCCTTGTCGCCCATGAAGATCGCCGCGGGTGCTGCGGGTTCTGGTTGCTCGAGGGTGATTTTCTTCGGCCTGTTCGAGACTGGCGCTGCAGCAGGAGGATAGGGCAAGGAATGCCCCTGCCGTGCTTTGTCGATCCCCGCAAAATGCCGGTCCGCATAGTAGCGGATGTGATCCGCCTTGATTGGATATTGCCCCTCGGGCAGGACAAGGACCTTGTCGAGCGGGAAACGCAGCAATTCAGCGGGGGATACCAGCGCCCGTTCTTCCGAGCGACGGCTGATATTTGCACTTTCCGAGAGCTTGCGCACGGTTGCCTGTGATCTGGTCTTGCCCACGATCGTGCGCTTGCCGAGGGCTGCGGACAGCACGTCGGCGGTGCGATCATCCTGCGGGGTCATGTAGATCTGCACACCCGCACCGGCCTGCAGCGCGCGGCGGTCGGTTTCGCCATAGATGCCCTCAAGACCGGGGATCGACTGCGAGATGATAAAGAGCCGCCCGCCATAGGAGCGGATCGTCTTGATGCTCTGCAAGACCAGGGGTTGTTTGCCCAGTTGGTCGAATTCATCCATCAGGAACATGACGGGATGTGGCTCGTCCGGTCCGGGATGCGCGCGCTGCAGACATGCGATGGCATCGGCGAACAGGAGCCGGATCAGGGGGGCCAGTGTTTTCAGGTGCTCCGGCTGCACGACAATATAGAGCGACTGTAGCTCTCGTCGGAACGTCCCGAAGTCGAAATCGCTTGCCTGTGTTGCCCGGTCCACCGCCGGATCGAGCCAAAGCTCCAATCCGGCCCCGCGGATCACACTGACATAGGAATCGAGAATCTTGTCCACTTCGTCGGCCATGCTCAGAAAAATCTCTGCCACCACCGGGTTTGCGGTCTGCATCGCGGCCCGTTTGTAGAATTCCTTTTTATTGCCGCCGCCAGTCATGATCCGCAGCGCCTCACCGACCGTCGGCTTTCCGGTCTCGATGGCATAGAGGCAAGACGCCACGAACAGGCTGCGTCCGGCCTGGAAAAAGCTCTGCGCGTTCACGCTTTCGACGATGAGAAACAAGTCCGCCATGGTGTTGACGGCGGTGTATTGCTGCTCGGGGCTGGGCAGATCGGCAATGCGCTGGAGAGGATTGAACCGGTGCGTGCGGGTCAGGACGGGCCCGTTCTTGCCCTCGGGCTGAACGTAGTCATAGGGCGAAAAGTACCAGACCTGATTGTTCAGCGCCTTTTGGCGGTGGATGGATGTCTTCTCGAAATTCTCGCCCTTGACGTCGAGGATCACGGCGCTGCCCTGGAAGTGCAAAAGGTTCGGCAAAACGAAGCCTACCCCTTTGCCCCGGCCCGTTGGTGCGATCATCATTGCGTGCGGGAAGCGATCTGGCGTCGCAGACACGAATGGCGCGCGGGACGCAGGTGACCCGAGCTTGCCGAACAGAAAGCCGTTCTGGGAAAGAGATGCCGACATACGGTTGCGGCGGAGCTCGGGACGCGACTGGAAATGCGCATCATCATAATCGGTGAGCGACCCGCGATGAACGGATGTCGCTCCTGTCGCCGCCAGAAGCAGGGCAGGAAGTGCCGTGATGAGCCACGCAGTATGTTCCACCGCAGGGTTTGCCTTGATCCGTGGATCAGACAGATTGAGCAGCCAAAGTTCGAAAATATCGAACCCACCCAGGTCTTCGCCAAATCGCGCCATCAGATAGAGCGTGGCGATCGCGGCACCGATCCAGGTGCCAACACCGAGACCGAGCAGGATGGCGATCGGATACCGCCAACGGCTTTCCATTGCATGCAGCATGTTTTGAATCCTCTAGAGGCCGTAGTCGCCACTGGTATCGTCCCGGTCGCGACCCCGCTCCTCGGCGCGCTCGAAAGCCTCGATCCGGGTGCGGTAGGTGGCGGCGGGTTCGCTGTCGCGGCCGGCAATGTCATCATCCGCATCCACCGCGGCGATGGCCTTTAGCTCCGAGAACACGGCTTGTCGCAGACCAGGGTCTTCGATGCGGTCCATGAGCGGATCGATCCGGCCCGCTGCCAGCTGATCCATATCCCCGTCGCGCAGGTCTTGCCGCACGTCGGAGATCAGCTTGTCCAGCGTGGCGATGTCGGCAAGGCGACTGCCCTGCCCCGCGTCGAGAATGTCCTGACGCGCCAGATCCGCCAAAAGATCACGATCCATGTGCAGCCCCGCAAAAACATCACGCGCGCGCGCCTGCAGATCGCATTCGAGCCCAAGCCAGTCCGAGCGCTCCTGTGCGTCCACTGGGCGTGAGGCTTCGAGTTGCGCCTCGCTGCGATGGGGTGCGGTGAAACGGGCAGCGACTTCTTCGACGCTGCTGCCCGCCTCCTCGAGCCGTGACTCCATCGGTGCCAGAACCCGCGCCAATTCCGCTCTGAAACGACCCAGTGCAGCATCGGCCTCGGCGACGAGCGGATTGCCCTCCTCTGCTGCCCGTGCAGCCAGCCCCGCAATCCCCTGCACACTGTAGGGATCGCGCTCCGACGACACCGATGAAAAATGATCCGCAAGAAAGTCGCGACCCAAAAGCGTGCCCATTTCGCGGGCCTGCCCGGCAAAGAGCTGTTCCAGTTCGACCTTTTCGGCACCGGGCGCCATGTCCTGAATAGCGCTCCAGGCGGTGTCGGCTTCCGCCTGCAATGTCTCGCGGGCGGCGATCAGGCGACCGATCACATCCTCTCCGGCAGCGGGGATATCAACCCCGTCGGCAAACCCTTCTTTCACCGGCATTCCTTTCATCAAGTTGGTGGCGGCAAGCTCTGCGCCCTCCGCGATGCGCCCCATCCATCCATCCGGAGGGGTGTCGGCCTCCAGGCCCATCCCCGCAAGTTGCGCCAGCTGCCGATACCCCTCGGCGTGTCTGCGTATCTCGGCCTCTCGCAGAGCGCGGCTTTCAGGATCCAGCGGGGCAACCACTGGCTCCCGTCCCTCCTTGCGGGCCGCCTGCAAATCAGTGTCCCGCGGGGCGTTTTCCATGATGCCTCGCGACAGACGGGAAGAGGCGTTCAGTACCAGCCCGTGCTCGCCCGCGATCTGCGCATGCAGCTCGCGCATCATGTCATAGCTGATCTCGGAATGGCGGCTGATCGAGAGGAACTTGCCGTCCTCCATCCCGACCTTGTCGACAAGAACATGGGCATGCACATGTTCTGTGTTGCAATGGAGGGCCGCCACATACCGATATCGATCCCGGTAATCCCCGCCGAACACCTCCTGCGCCCATTCGCGCGAGATGGCTTCCGCCAATTCCGCCTCGGTTCCCTTGGGAAAAGACAGGATGATGTGATCGGTATGACCCCGTTTCGGCGCCCCGCACCAGGAAGCACTCCAATCGGCAATGACATTTTCCATGCCGCGCTCGCCAAAGGCACGATCGATGCCGATCTGGTTCGACCAGGCTGCGACCCGCGCCTCGTCGCGCAGAATGTATTTCATCTGTCGGCGTAACTCTTTTGGCGAATGACACCCGCCCGTGCCGACCCGCTTCACCACGCTTTGCGGCACCCGCAGCGCGTTCCAGGACATTACCGCAACTGCCCCGCCGGACGTGCCACGCCGACGGCCCGACGATACGCGCGCTTCGCCTGCCATGGCTGCAGACCGCCGCCCCACATGAGGCAGAATCTCGCCCAATACCGCCTGCTGGAGGGTGCGTGTTTCAGCCATCGCGCTGCCCCTCCCCAACGTCCCGAAAATCGGATACCCGGACGAAGGACCCGCGCAGCGAGGCCGCGCGCAAAGCCTGCACGGCCCGGGCAACCTCTTCGGCCCGATCCGCAAGCCGACCGACCATTGCCGCGTCGCGCGCGTTCCACCGCAGCTTGCCCGCATGGGCAAGCTTCAGCATCTGGACAAGATTGCGCGCCAAGGCATTGAGCTGATTGGCCGACGCCTTGAGCGCCGTGACCTCGTCCCGGCGAAACGCGACAATGCCGGATGAGAGACGGATCATGTGCCGGAGTAAACCCGACGTGGTCATGCCCGTCTCAGCCACAAGCGCCTCGAATGCTTCGGCCTCACGGGCGGACACCCGAACCTGCAGCACGCGGCCCTTTGTGGTTCGATCCGTCACCACACCGCGCGCCCGCACGCGGGCGACAGTGGGTCGGGAGCAGCCAACACGCACGGCGATCTCCCCATCGCCAAGCCCTTGCGCGGCAAGCCGGAGAACCTCCTGTCGGGCTATGGTGGAGAGGCGTTTCGACATGGGCGGCAAGATTTATCATTAGATAGTTTATGTAAACACGAAAACTCTAATGAGTCGCCGCACAAGTTTTGTCATACACAATACCGTTCCTGTCAACGTCCCTTCGGTCCGTTGTCGCACCTTCGGTGATCAGCAGGCAGGGCCTTGGCCATGCCTGCTGTAAACCCCACGCGACAACGAACAGACCGAAGGGACACCGCCTCCCCCGCGCCGCGATCCGGGACCCCGGCCCGGATCCTGAACAGGCGCGGGAATGACGTCGGCGCAGCCGACACGATATCCCTTCATTGGCGTTGAATGCTCAAAGGGGTTCTCCCGGAAGGAGAAGAAGACCTTGTGGGATTGGAACGCCTGCGCAGCACCGTGCGTATTACGTCGGCGCTGATACGGATAGTCGATGGTCAGGTGACCCGACACCTCGAAGGCTGATGGCAGCATTGGGAAATTGCCACAACGACGCGATGGGGAAAAGGATGGACGCTGCAATCACGGTCGGCGTGAGTGACCTGCTGACCAATTGACCGAACGCGTACGCAGATGATCGCCAAAACAGCACATCGCCTCAGCAGATACACATCTGTCTGACCCAAAGGTTGAACGTCTGTATCGCGCAAGGTCTGGACGCCATCCCGAGGCATCGCCATAACGGCGCAAAATATACGTCATGGAGACATTGAATGCTTGTTGTGACGGCCATCTCCGCGAAGGGCGGTTCGGGAAAGACAACTCTCATACAGATGCTTGCGTCCGCCATGCTGGCACGCGGCCGCCGTGTGCATGTCATGGATGCGGATGCTGACAAGCAGATCCTCGAATGGGAATCAAAAAGCGCGCGCGCCGACTTCGGTGATCTGCCACGCCTTCCATGGCCCACGGGCTTGACCGTGGCCGATGCCCCCGAGACCGTTGAAGGCCTTTACCACGCGCTGGACAGCTTTGAGGCTGAAGGTATTGATCTGGTTCTGATCGACACCCGCCCCGGCGAACACCCCGACACCGAAACACTGGCGCTGGCCTGCGACATGATCCTGGTGCCGGCCGTGCCGGTACAATCGGATTTCGTGGCGGCCCTGAAAACCCTGACATGGGTTATGCGCATGATCGAGACCCTCGGGCCGGATGACCCCGCCCCACTGTTTTCAGCCGTAGTGATGAACGCGGACAAACGCGCGATCGATTTCGTGACCGCAGGCGATGACTTTGAGCGTGATGCGGCAAGACGCAGGGTTCACCGGCAAGATCTTGAGGTCTTCGAGGTGATTTCCACCCTGCCACTTCTGCCCACGCCGGTGCCCCATCTCACTGCGATCCAGCGCATGCCGTTGACCGGACCGCTGGGATACGTGCGGGACATTTATGAAAAGGATCTTCGTCATCGGCTGCAGGCAGGGCATCTTTCCTCAGCCCTGACACTGTGCGGCGATGTCCTTTGCGACATCGAGGCCATGGTGGTCTCCGCCAATGGCTAGGAAGATTCCAAGCCGGTCCGGGACCGCTGTCTCGAACGAAGACAGGCTGGCGCGATCGCGGCAGTTCGCCACGAGCGCCACGAAATACGCAGCATTCAATCAGAGTACGGCGGCAGCGGTCGCGACAGAAGGCCCAGCAGCAAATTCAGTGGACAAGAAAGAACCCCGGAAAGGGGAAAAGGCAGCCTCGGCTGAAACGGCGCGCATCAACCCAGGGGTATCCACCCAGCCGGTGGCGGACGATGCTTGCAGCACTCGCACCGAAGCGCAGTCTCGAACCTATTACGTGCGCATCGGGGCTGAAGGTCAGGCACGGATTGAGGCGCTGGCAGAACGATCTGGCCTTGATCCAGACTACGTTCGGCGTGCCTTGATCAAAGCGGTTCGCGCCCGCATGCAAAACCTGCGCGACACCGCGACCTGGCATGAGGTTGCCTCCGCTGCACGACCACGCCTGGCCGAGTCCAAAGGCACTGGTGCCCCCTTCATGAAATCGATGATCAGGCTCGACGTCGCCCATGTGGCAGCGCTGCAGACGAGCATTGATGACCCGCTCAACGTCTATGGGGTGACGCAGCTGTTATCCGCCTTCGGTAAGGCGCTGCTGCACTCCGAGATCGAAGAGCTCGCTCAAAAGATCAGCGGCATCGAAGCCCGGGCAGCGCGTCCTGATCCAGCGTAAAGGCATCGCGTGCGGTCACGACAGCGATCTGACCGCCCGCCTCGATCATGTCGATGAGCTGTGCCCATTCGGCAGGATCAGCATCGCGTTGCGTTGCGATCCCGTCTTGCACAGAAAAGGCAGCCTGCTCTCCGGTCGCCGCGAGAAGAACAACTTGTTGCGGGAATTGGTCATCGTCAAAACGCGACAAAAAGTACGCATGGCTCACGTTTGGGTTGTAGACACGGTCAGGATCGCAAACTAAGAGCAAAGTTCCGTCGTTTGCAGTCGCAGCATAGGTCTCCAGACCTCGCGACAAGCCGATCTCCCACTCGGCAGCGACAGCCGATGAAGCCGCGCCCAGAAAGAGCGCAATATGTAGAGGCCTGTAAAGCAAGTTTGTAAACTCCGTTTTGTGTTGGCCAAGCATATATAGGTGCAGGCATATACCTGCCACCTGATAACTGCGGCTCCGACCAAATGGAGGTCAGGAGTTGAGCATGAAGAATTATGCGGGTTACCCGGTCGAAGTCATTTGGGCGACGGTAAACGGTGAAGATGTCGAGGTTGGCGTCGTGTTCCAGTGGATCTGCGGCATGCGCCGTACAAGATGGTCCGATGACTTTGAGCCGTCGGACGGTGCGAACCTGAGGTACGAGCCCTATGAGGACGCAGGATAGACCGCCTCCAGCCCTAAAATGCTCGCGAGCGACCGGAGCAGGACACGATTGTGATCCGGGGGCAATGACACCGAGAGAGAGAACACGCGGGGTAGAGATCGTTGCAAAGGCGACGACGGCTTGCAACGCTACCAAAGAGAACCGATAGGAGACCCATGAGATGAAAGAGATTTTCAACGTTGGCGAGACAATCTTGCTGGACGGCGCGCCGCTTGCACTGGTGACCCCCGATGGCGTCAAGGCCTGGATCGAAGACGGCGTTCAGCACAGCTTTCGCTATGACCAAGTGCGCGATCCGCTCAGCGGCCAGATGAAATACCGCTATCTCTACGAGAAAGACGGGTCGGATATGCCGTTCGTGCTGGTAGGCAACCCTGACAGTCACGAAGGCGCGCACGTTATTCTGTTCGACCAGAAGCCAGACGCATAGCCCTTCGGAATCTTATGCCAGGTGGCGAACACTTGAGCCCCTCGGCTTCGCCCGGCGGCAGCGTCCACCTTGCAAGAGGGATGCAGACCCGTCAGGGCTGAAAGTGGATCGTGAAGGCGACCATGTGGCAAACGTCTTGGGATGGCTCAGGATGAGACAGGCCAAGACGTATTGGCACAGGAATACAGCAAGGTCAGAATTCAGGGCGGAGCCTCAGCAGCCCGGCCCCGCTTACGGGGCTTGCCCATGTCGAAACCTTCACCATTGTAGACAGTCACGCACATCGCAGCATGGAAGCCTCTTTCCCAGGTGCTGCATCGTGTTCGGCCCAGAGCGGTCGTTCATCGAGCCGCCTCGCGCCGCATTGCGGTATCTCTGAACCTGCCGTTCGTCGCCAGTCGCAGCACTCTTGACCGTCCAACATCAGGAACCGCTTTCCAACTTGAATGACCTGAAGCCTTCGGGCGAAGAGAGTGTCGCGACGATCAGCATGGGAACTGCTCAGGCTCCGTTCCCAACAGCCCAGCCCGAAGGGTGCGCCCACCACACACACGTAAACCCCATGGCTGGCGTTTTTCAGGAGGCCTACCGAATCCACTTTCAGGTCATATGGGCAACAACATCTAGCGCTTGCACGGCACATATCATACCATAAACGAGAGACCTTGCCCAACCACTACGTACCACTGGCTTGCGTTTATGGCCGCTTGGAATTCGATATGAACAATTTTCCCCGGCCCTCTGAAATCATGAGGCACAACAGACCCTATCTATTCTCGGACAGCAAAACTGAGGGCGTATACATATTGGCAAAATCCGAGCTGAGCCATCATTTGGAAAGCTTAACTCAGCGGAATCAGCACCAGGACTTTGAGATTTTTGCGCGCAAGCTGTGCGAGAGAGAGATTTGCCCGAACCTCCGTCCTCAGACCGGGCCGGAGGGCGGCGGCGACGGAAAAGTAGATACGGAGACTTACTCCGTTGCGCGCGAGATATCAGACCGCTGGTTTCAGGGACTGCCAGGCTCAGGTGCGGAAAGGTGGGGATTTGCTTTCAGCGCGAAGGAAAAATGGGCGCCGAAAGTTCGGAGCGACGTCCAGGGCATTGTTGATACAGGTCGTTCTTACGACAGAATTATATTCGTCACCAGCCGCGCGGCGCGATCCAAGGATCGCCTGCGGGTCGAGGACGAACTCGTCAAAAAGTTCAATGTTCCCGTCACGATTCATGACAGATCATGGATTATTGACCGGGTTTTTGAGCATGATCACAAAGACCTTGCATATGAATATCTGAAGGCTGGTCAGTATGACGAGTCCAAAATGGTGGTCGGGCCGCGCGATTTTGAACGGAGGAAGACTCTAGACGCACTCGAAGAACGGATCGCCAAGGGAGGACAAAACGGCGGAGAAATCACGCAGCGGGTCGTGGACGCTCTGGAAGCTGCGCAGTTGTCGAGAATGCTGGAAAGGCCGCGGATCGAAACAGTCGGTCGATTTGACCGGGCAATAAAACTGGCAAAGAAGCACGGAACTAGGCGGCAGAAAATGCAGGCCATCTATGAGGGCGCCTGGACCGATCTGTGGTGGTTCGATGAAATTGACGCCATCAATGAATCATACGAGGAGATTGAAGCGCTTGCGTTTGAGGAGAACCACGCGGACGACATATCCAAGTTGTCCAACCTGTACACGGTTCTGACTGCGCGGGTTATGCAGGGTTGGGAAGGTGCTGAGGAACTTGAGATTGAGGCGCGCGGCGAACGTCTGCGAGTCAAGGTTCAGGAGATTAGCGCAGACGCGTCCCGGCCAAACAATGCGCTTTATGGAAAGGCGCTTGGCCACCTGCTGGAGCTATCGTCTGCATCCGTCAAGACAGATGTAGAAAGCCTGGATGCAGTCTGGAACGGCCTTTCCGATGTTATTGATCAAGCACATGGACTTGGAGAATTTCCTGCTGAGATGATCGATCAAGTGATCGATGCGCTACAGCCCTTTGCTCCTGCCAGCGATGCATTCGATGCTCTGGTGCTTAAGCTAGCTGAGTTTATGGGCGAAAGGGCCAAAGAAGGAAAAGCCGGAAAAATCCTCTTTCGAAGAGGCGAGCAGCGGCTCGAAGCCGAAGAGCCAATAGAGGCCATTCGCTGGCTTGGCAAAGCGTCGATTTATTTCATGAAGGAGGAATACGCGGAAGAGCAGTTCGAAACGCTCTATTGTCTTTCTGTTGCCTATCGCGGCGCAGGCCTTCTGTGGGCAGCGCGCGCGACGTCGCTATCAGCGCTGGTCAGAATGGTCATTTTGTCAGATGGCACTGACGGCCCCAGGCCGGAGCTTGTTCCATCCGCAAGCCTCTTCGCCATGATATCCATACAGCTCGGACGGTTTGTCGATGCGCTGAATGTGATCCTCTGGCTGAACAGCCTGCATGAAGTTCTGCCCTTGTCCGATGAGGGCCGCGAAGGCCTCCGGAACAAGCTGCTTGAGTTTGACCGCCTTCTGATGTGTCAGATCGTCAACCTGGAAGCAGACGATCTCCGGGCGCTGTCCACTGTGCCCGACATGCTTGAGAAGCTGCGTTTGTTCTCGGCCCGCATGGCGTTGATACTCTTGCTGGGCCATGCCGAAAGCCTGGAGCAGGATGGCTCGATCCCTGAAGAGGGCTCGATAGATGAACTCAAAGAACTTGCAGAGCTGGCCGCTGTGCAGCCGGCGGCCCGAGACCTTCCCAAGCGCCTTCTAATGTACCAGAACCGCGAGTTTGAGGCCTCAGTGATCCTCCTGGGTGTAAAGGTGAAATTCATTGCGGACGCGTCGGTGTTCGGGCACTTGCTGTGCGAGGCCCATATCGGCGCGCTCGAAGGCTTCCTGGCAACATCTATTGAGACGGGTATGCTCGCCCACGCTTCAGAATTGTCTGTGTCGGTAGAGATATGCGAAGACCTCGGTGAACCTGACATTATTTTTAATCCGAGCCCAATGATGCTGACGGTCAAGTGGCCTGTCGAACTGGATGTCAGAGATGTTGCCCACCATCAGACGCTTTGCGATCATCTTATAGACTTTTGCGCCCGGGTTATCGACGCAATTGCTGTGGTGAATCCTGACAAGGACAACGGGTTCATGTCGCAGCTCGTAGACGAGTTTGTTATCCAGCGCAGTATCAGCTTCAGCAATGCTTGCATTGGCAATCATCGGCTTTTCGGTGCGCACGCATCAACTATCGCGGGGCTGCAGTTCCTTTCCGAGAGGGAGTACCAGCTTAAGAGTGATGCGCCAACTGTGATAAGGGGAGCGTTTCTTGATGAGCGTAGGGGAGAGGACGAGGGATTTACGGACCCGGAGAAGATTGTTCAAAGTCATCGGGGTTACGTCGTCGAGTCCATCGTTAACTTGCATCTCTGGGATAGGGCCGGATGGAACGGAATAATGTTTGCGGGTTATGGCCCTGCATATCCTCCCATGCTTGCGCTGATATTTCGTGATGAACAAACGGCATGTTCAATATTTTCCGGATGGCGAGATAAATTCGGGTCGCGGGATAAGGAGGATGCTATTCGGATTGCGCTCCTGAGAGGGGTTGATGCGCAGCATCCGTCACATTACCGCGCGTCGATCTCCAAGAATTTCGACCCCAAAAAGGATGGTCTGGACCCAAGCAAGAAGTTTATGCAAGCCTCGCGGATGCTAACCATGACCCCGCCAAACAGCAACAACCTGGATACGTTTCTATCTGACTTCGAGGAGAAGCAGTGTTTCATTCTGGCACCTGCGGTTCTTGGGCCTGAGGGTGAACCGCAGTTTTTCACTGACCTTTCGATTTTGAAGCGAATGCTCTATGTCCGGGAGGCGTGGGAGGTTGGCGTTCACGATCAAGACGGCATGGCACTTCGCAGTGACGACAACATCCTGGTGCCGGATGGGATTGAAAACCCGCCATGCTTTGAATTGATGGAATTGAAGAAGCGCCTTCGGGAGGCGAGATAAGACACTTGCGCCTACCATGCGATCACCTGATTCTGCCACTCAGACATCCGCTTCCGCGCAAGCAGGTCATTCGTGCGGCGCGCAGCGAACGACTGGAAGGTCCCGCAAAGCCGCCCGTCACTCAGCCTTGCTGAAATCCCGCGCGAGAATCTCCCGCGCATGCGCGACCCATTCTGGGGTCAGGCTCAGCGATTTCGCCTTGTTTTTGGGATCAAAAATCAGGCCGTTCTCGAAAAGCCGGTTGGTGATGGCCCAATCGACTCCCTTCCAGACCTGATCGCCGTAATGCAGCGTCAGGCTAAGGATCGCGAGAGCCGCATCATCAATCTTATCGATGTCGAGTGCCATCTCCCCCTCGTTTTCCTATGTCTGCCCGCTTTTCGAACCGCGGCCGCGCATCATGCATAACCCCGCCGCTTCTTTATCGCGGCAAGTTTCATCAGCGCGGTGACAGCGCGCCCTTCATCTGGATGCTGCTCAATCATCATCTGCCCGCGCGCGCCAATGCGGCCCCATTCGCGCACCAAGCTGGCGCCCCCAAAGAGATCGGGCTGAATGCTCATGCGGTAAAACCGCCGCATGTTGCAGGCTGGATCGATCCGCCGCATCTGCAGGTCGGTCGGGAACACCTCAAGTTGAGCGACAGAGTGAGACATATCGTGATCCAGCAGGCTTTCTTCCAAAATATCAGGTGGAAGCCTGCTCTTCCACCTCGATTTCCCCGCGAGGGGAAAAGGGGGCTCACGCCCCCTTCTCGAACTTCATGACCGGGATGCCCAGCTTCTTGGCCTTGTCGGCGAGGTTCTCCTGGATGCCGGTGCCCGGGAAGACGAGAACACCCACCGGCAGCACCTCCAGCATGGCGTCGTTGCGCTTGAAGGGGGCAGCCTTGGCGTGCTTGGTCCAGTCGGGTTTGAAGGCGACCTGCGTCACGCCCCGAGCCTCGGCCCATTTGGCGGCAATGAGTTCTGCGCCCTTCGGGCTGCCACCGTGCAGAAGAACCATGTCGGGATATTTGGTCCGGACCTGGTCGAGCTTGCCCCAGATCAGGCGGTGATCGTTGAAGTCGGTCCCGCCAGTGAGGGCGACCTTGGGGCCTGCGGGCAGCATCACCTCGGTTTCCGCGCGGCGCTTGGCGGCCAGGAAGTCGCGGCTGTCGATCAGGGCGGCGGTCATGTGCTGGCGGTTCACCATCGAGCCGGTGCGGGGGCGCCAGGTGGATCCCGTGTGATGGACGAACTCGGTGGCTGCATGATCGCGCATCATGTCCATGCAGTTGCGCCGTTCGATCAGGGTCAGGCCTTCGGCCGTCAGGCGCTCGAGTTCGGTGGATTTCACCTCGGAGCCGTCCTGTTCACGCTGGAGGCGGCGCTGCGCCTGCTCGTTCTCGTCAAGCGACCGCTCGATCCGGGCCGTGGCGCGGTGGAAGAGGTTGACCTGACCCCAGAGCACCTCTTCGAGGTCGGGCTCCATCCGGGTGTCTTCCAGGGTCGCGACGAGGGCATCGAAGATGTCGGCGACGGCGACGGCGAGGCGCTGCCCATCGGGCATCGGGCGCGGATCGGGCTCATCAAAGGGGCGGTAGCCATAGAGCTGGAGCTCGTCGAGCGCATTGGCGGTCTGGGATGCGGTGTGGGCGGGTTCATAGGCGTCGTCGTGGGTGTGGATCGTCATCGGTTTCTTGCCTCCGGGCCTTCTCGGCCGCGCGTCATCCCGCGCGGCCTTCATGGGCTGCGAAAGCCGTCATGGGGGACGCCCCTTCACCCCGCCTTCGGGGCCGGAACGCATGTGGAGGAGGACGGGGGGCGGCTGATTTGTCTCGCGATGCAAAGGCGGCTCTGCCGCCGGCGGAAATCAGTCGCCCCCCCTTCCTTGAAGGGGCGTCCCCTTTGACGGCCGCCTGCCCATCTCTTGAAGGCCGCTCGGGGGACGGGTGGATGGGATTGCCCGGGAAGAGGCAAAGGGACGATCCACAGCCACGACAGGGATCCGTGACCCCTGCCCCGCACTCCCGGACCGCCCCTTGCGCGATGCAAGTCAGCCGGACAGGCGATGCCGATCCTCTGGCCCGATCTGCCCTGCCAGATGCTGGCGCAGCGCATCCTTGCCGCTCGTCCGGAGATCGTCGTTGAAATCCCCGAGCCGTGGTTCCAGCACCCGTACGACAATCCCGGCATCAAGGGCTCTGGCGCTCAACCTCTCTGCCGCGCGTTGCCCCGCCGGATCGCGGTCGATGGCGATGTAGAGGCGTTGCAGCCTCTCCGGCAGCAGGACCGCCCCGAGGTGACCTGATGAGAGCGCCGCCCAGACGGGAAGGTCGGGCACAGCTTCGACCAGTGACAGCATGGTCTCGATGCCCTCGCCGACGACGAGGATGTCATCATGCGGGATCAGCCTGACGGCATTGCCTAGGAGGTGACCCATGGCACGCCTCTGCGTCTCGACAGCTGCCTTTCCCTGTCCGTCAGGCGCCAGCCAGGTACGATGCACGCCCTGCAAGGCCCCTGCCCCATCGGTGACCGCCGCAATCAGCGCTGGTCTGGGGATGCTCTGGGTCTGACCCTCATCCCGATGCCAGCATTTCGGGTGGAAGCGAAGGGCGCTCATCTCCCCGCCTTGGGTCAGGCCACGGGCGCGGAGGTAGGTGTCGGCAAGCGTGCCTGCGACCGGCATGGAGGCTGCAAACAAGCGCGCCGCCGCCGCTGGCGTGCCGCCGGGGGTCTTGGCCTTCTTCGGCATTGGCGCATCCGGGAGGACCGGCTGCGGACGGCCCAGATGCGCCCGGGCTTCAGCCAGAAGATCGGGAAAGCGCGAAATCCCGGTCCTCTCGCGGATGATGTCGAGAAGATCGCCATGTTCGCCCGTGGCGCCGTCGGTGAACTTGCCGGCCGCGCCCGGCCCGGACGCAAGCCCGGTCAGCCGCACGAAGAGCGACCGGCCGGGATTGTTCTGCAGATCGCCGACGATCCAGTAAGACCCTTCCCGCCGTCCGGCGGGAAGGTAGGCGCGACACACGCTCTCAGCGTTCTCCGCCAGAGCGCGGATCACATCTTCAGTTTCGGAATACATGGCTCAACACCCTCCGCGCGCATGTAGTCCTGTCACGGGACAACGTGCAAGTATACGATCAAGCACTGCGATGCCGCTGGGGTCTGCTGGGCAGAAGAGCCGCAGCTTCCAGGCGATGATCTCCGAGAAGAACCCATCTGCCTTGAGCCGGTCCTTGGCGGCACCCAAAAAGCCCGACAGTTCTATCCGGTTCACCCCCATGACGCGGGACCGGTGCAACTCCATCCCCTCGGCCAAGCGCACGACCGTCTTGCCCTCCAGAACAAGGGCATGGACCTGCGCCGCCGTGAGCTTCGGCGCATCGGCGGCAAGTGTGGTCGCGACCCACGACGGCGAAACGCGGCGACCGATGATGCGCTGACCGTCATCGGTCTGCAGCCGGTAGACGCGGGTTTCATCTTGGGGGAGCTGCTTCCAGATCGGCAGCAAGAGGCCCGCCACGATATGCAGGGTGGTTTCCGAGAACTCCGGCACTTCAGCCAGTTCTGCCGTCCAGGCTTCAGTGAAGGCCGCGCGGTCGGCTTCGAGCCAATGGGTGTCGTCCATGATCTTGGCCGGAACCGTGCTCGCCTCGGTCGGCCGGATCAGCCTGAGGCGCGGCTCGATAGTGCCGTCGTCCATCATTAGGCTGGTGGCGGGCGCCTGCACGGCAGACCGGCCCGAGCGGCTGTTGACCAGCAGGCGTGTCTTTGGGTCGTCGAGCCAGTCAAGCGCATCCGCGAGCGCGGTCGGAGCATTACGCCGCTTTTCCGCGATGCTCAGGAGCTGGGTTTCCGCGCCGGAGCCGGGATGGGTGTAGATCACCCGCGCATCCGTGACGCGAAAGCTTTCGGCGCGCAGCGTCTCGAGCCCGAGGTCGTAGACCCCGGCGGCGATAGCACCCTCGATCCGTTGGTCGAGGAGTTCCTCGAAGGCCGCGAAGAGCACAGCCTGCATGTCGATTGTGAGCGCCAGCAGGCGATTGAGGAAGGTCGTGATCGGGGGCAGGTCGTCCTTCAGACCGTTGTCATCGGTCAGGCTGAGGCCTGTCGCGTCCTCAAACGCCATCAGCGAGCAACCCGCCACATCGCCGCGATAGATGCGGCGGTAAAGCTGGCGCAGAGCGTCGCGGGCATAGGGAGATTCCAGATTGTCCTCGGGCCGGAACAGCCCCTGCCCGCCGGTTTGACGCTGGCCGCGCGTGATGGCACCCAGCGTGTCGAGGCGGCGCGCGATGGTGGAGAGGAACCGCTTCTCCGCCTTCACATCGGTGGCCACGGGCCGGAACAGCGGTGGTTGCGCCTGGTTGGTGCGGTTGGTGCGGCCCAGTCCCTGAATGGCCGCATCGGCCTTCCAGCCCGGTTCCAGGAGGTAGTGGACCCGCAGGCGCTGGTTCTTCGCCCCGAGATCGGCGTGATAGCTGCGCCCCGTGCCGCCGGCATCCGAGAAGATCAGGATGCGCTTCTGGTCATCCATGAAGGCGGCGGTCTCGGACAGGTTGGCAGAGCCCGCCCGGCTTTCCACGACCAAGCGGGCGGCAGAGCCCTCGCCTTTGCGCACGATGCGGCGCGAGCGGCCCGTCACTTCCGCCACGAGATCGGTGCCGAAGCGCTGGACGATCTGGTCGAGCGCCCCGGGCACAGGCGGCAGGCTTGCCAGATGCTCGATCAGCGCATCGCGGCGGCGCACCGCCTCGCGGCATTCCACCGACTGGCCATCGCGCGTGACCGGGCGCGAGGAGAGGTTGCCTTCGCTGTCAGTGAATGGCTCATAGAGCTGCACCGGGAAGGAATGGCCGAGGTAGTCCAGGCAAGCCTCTCTTGGCGTGATATCCACCCGCACATCGTTCCACTCGTCCGTGGGGATCTCCGACAGGCGGCGCTCCATCAGCGCCTCACCTGTCGAGACGATTTGGATGACAGCCGCATGGCCTGCGGTGAGATCAGCGTCGATAGCGGCGATCAGGGTGGGGGTTTTCATCGAGGTCAGCAGATGGCCGAAGAGGCGCTGCTTGGCGGACTCGAACGCCGAGCGCGCGGCGGATTTGGCCTGGCGGTTCAGCGTACCGCCGGATTCGCTAGTAATGTTGGCCGCTTCCAGCGCCGCGGACAGGTTCCGATGTATGACTCCGAAGGCGAGCGCATATGCATCATAGATCCCGCGCTGCTCCGGCGTCAGCGCATGTTCCAACATCTCGTATTCGACGCCGTCATAGGACAGCGAGCGCGCCGTGTAGAGGCCAAGCGACCGCAGATCGCGGGCCAGGACCTCCATCGCGGCAACGCCGCCAGCTTCGATAGCTTGCACAAATTCCGCCCGCGTCGAAAACGGGAAGTCCTCGCCCCCCCAAAGCCCAAGCCGCTGCGCATAGGCGAGGTTATGCACCGAGGTTGCGCCGGTGGCTGAGACATAGACCACGCGTGCATTGGGCAGCTTGTGCTGCAGACGCAGGCCGGCCCTGCCCTGTTGCGACGCCGTGACATCGCCGCGCTCGCCTTTCGATCCGGCGGCATTGGCCATGGCATGGCTTTCGTCGAACAGGATCACCCCGTCGAAATCAGCCCCGAGCCAGTCGACGATCTGGTCGACGCGGGACTTTTTTGCGCCCCGCTCCTCGGAGCGCAGCGTGGCATAGGTTGTGAAGAGGATGCCCTCGGAAAGCGGGATGTCGCGGCCTTGTGCAAAACGCGACAGCGGCGTGACCAGCAGCCGCTCTTGGCCAAGGGCAGACCAGTCGCGCTGCGCATCCTCAAGCAGCTTGTCGCTTTTGGAGATCCAGAGCGCTTTGCGCCGACCCTGCGCCCAGTTGTCGAGCAGGATGCCGGCGGACTGGCGGCCCTTGCCCGCGCCCGTGCCATCGCCGAGGAAGAACCCGCGGCGGAAACGGATGGCGTCAGCGGCATCGTCCGGCGCGGCCGAGACCATGTCGCCGGTTTCATCGACAGTCCACGAGCCGGCGAGATACGCGCCATGCGCCTCGCCCGCGTAGATCACGGTCTCAAGCTGCGCGTCGGACAGCAGGCCACAGCACTTGACGGCGGCGGGCAGCTTAGGGCGATAGGTCGGTTTCGGGGGCGCGACTGAGGCCATGGCGGCAGATTGCACCAGCTTGGTCGGGTGCGGTTCCGCCCCGGGAATGTCGATCGCCTGCAGCCGGAAGGTCTCATAAATGGCATCCGACAGGCGCGCGCTGGTATCATCCTCGGTTGCATCGCGCAGGCTGTAAGCGAGGTCGGCGGCGGCAGTCGGCGCAGCGGTGGTGGTGGCGGGTGTTGCTGGCGTGGCGCGCGATGTGCTGATGGCTGCCCGCGTGGTGCGGGCAAGATTTCCCGGGAAGGGGGAAGTGGGGACGTGCGCGCTAGAGCTTCGGGCGTCCAGCGCAAGGCGCGGGGGGACATGGGTAGTGATCAGCGACAGCAGGCTGGCCACATCGGACGAAATCGGGCGCGCCAGATCGGCGGTGATGCCGCCCGCCTCGCCACCGCGGCATTTGTCGAAGACCGAAATCCGCGTCTCGAAGCTGGTGCCGTGCTTGGCGAAGGCCGCACCGGAGACGGCACCCGTAAAGACCAGATGCGCGGTCTCGGTCAGACGTGCGAAGGTTTCGGCGAAGGCGGGTGCATCGGGCGCGAAGCTGGCCCCTGTGATAGCGACCAGCCGACCACCGGGGGCCAGCCGGGCAAGCGCCGAGCGCAGATGGCTCGCTGTCGCCTCGGTCGTCCGACCATCGACATTGGCCACGGCCGAGAAGGGCGGATTCATCAGGATGACGCTCGGGCGCAGGTCCGCGTCGAGATGATCGTCGATCTGGGCTGCGTCGAAGCCCGTGACCGGAAGCCCCGGAAACAGGCGGCGCAGAAGATCGGCGCGGGTGTCGGCCAACTCGTTCAGCGCGAGGCTGCCGCCCGCGATTTCCGCGAGGACCGCCAGAAGGCCCGTCCCAGCCGATGGCTCCAGCACCAAATCGCGCGCGTTGATCTGTGCTGCAGCCATTGCGGCCAGCCCCATGGGCAGCGGCGTCGAGAACTGCTGGAACCGCTCCATCTCCTCGGATCGCCGCGTATGGGTCGGCAAAAGGCCGGACACCTTGGCAAGGATCGGCAGCAGCGCCGTAGGCGAGCCGGCCCGGGCAAGAAGCGCACGGCCGAACTTCCGCAGGAACAGGACCAGCGCTGCCTCGCCCGCTTCATAGGCCAGCTTCCAGTCCCAGGCGCCGGTCGCTTCAGAGCCGCCAAAGACGCGCTCCATCTCAACGCGCAGGCGAAGCGCGTCGATCGGCGCACCCTGCGCCAGATCGGGCTGCAGCGCTTCGGCCACGCTCAAGATCGCAGCAGCCGTATCGAGGGACGGGATGGGGGCAACAGGCGCAAGCGCGCGCTCGGTCGCAAAATGGGCGAGATGGGTCATCGGGAAACTCCGGAATGAGGAACAGGATCAGGCCCGGACACCCTCTTTCGGGCACCCTCAGGCCTGACCTTCCCCGGCCATCCTCTTCCTCTCAAACCCCATGATTTCCGCAGGTGGCTTGCTTTTGTTCCTGTTATGTTCTATTTTTAGAGCCCCGCTAAGAAGGGAAATCCCCGATGGAAAGCACCACTTACGCCCTGCCCGCGACGCCCAAGCAGATCGCCTATGCGCGCGCGCTGGCCCTGCGCAACCAGACGCTTCTGCCGTGGGACGTTCAGCAAGATCGGCGCTCCTTGAGCGCGTGGATCAATGCACAGGCCAAGCTGAACCTGGGCGCGCAGGACAGCCGCCCGTCATCAAAACAAGTCGCCTTCGCCGAGCGCCTTGCCCGGATCAAACGGCGCGCCGTTCCGGATGAATGCTTCCGCGACAAGGGGCTGATGTCGAAGTGGATCGACGGGAACAAGTGAGAACGGCACTGGCTGGCTCAGCTAGCTCCGGCCTTCCGGAGCTTTTGCCATACCGTGGCTTGGCAAATCGAGCGTAGTTGCCAACCTGTAGATTGGCAGATTAGCCCTTCGGGACATCAGCCTCGGTCAAACTCCTGTCCGAAGGACCAAGGTCTGGTCGCGGCGGCACACCGGGAGGTACATCGCATCGACCTTCGGCAACCACCGCAAGTCGCTGCCGTCTTTCGACCCAGCGTCTTCAGATCTCGCTCCACGTGGGGCTAGTCCATCAATTCTTTGGAAATGGTGATATTGGAGCGTCCATAACGCTGGAAAAGCATCCTGATCAAAGAGAACTATAGTGGTCTCTTGGGGCAGAGGCGTCGTCGCCCTCAGCGCGTCTATGGGAAGCCCAGAAGACCGGCGGACTCAGTTCATCGTTGGAAGCCATGTATTTTGCCGGAGTGACCTCTCTTTCGTCCGGCGAAATGCTGCCCGTAACGCTTCCGTCGGTGAGGGCGGAGAGTCCAAAACCTCGAGGAATGCCTGATGGTCGCATGGCTTCAAGGTTGTGACGTCCGCGCTGTTGTCGTTTGCAGGCTTCATTTCTTCGGGCCTCCAAGGGCGCTTGCGCTGTAACTCGTCAGCCGACAGCCGTGATCGAGTAGTGCGGTGTCCCATCCCAAACAAGATCCCAAGACGCGCCAGGCCGGACGTTCTGGATGGCGTGGGGCTCGAAGCAGACGAGGCAATTCCCGCCCGTCGCGGGAGCCCGAACTGAGGGGTAGACCAGGCCACGCGATCCAGCCCGGCGCAGATGCTGGGCGAGGCTCTGGCCCTCAGGATATCCGACAGCCGGATCGGGATGCAGCGCCGGATGGCCCGGTTCATCGGTCAGATCATCGAAAATCCCGATGAAATCCGCCAGCAGTTCCACATAGCGGGCGCTGTCATGATAGCTGCCCACAAAGCCGAGTTCGCGCGTGCGGTGCCACGCCACTTCGCTGACGGAAACCATCACGTCCCATGCGCAGTACCAGGCGCCGCGCTCTTCGGTGTTGAAGCGGTTTCCGCCGGCGCGGGTGTAGGTAAAGGCGGCGTTGACGTGACTGTCGCCATAGAGGCGCAGATCACGGCTGCGCCGCTGCCAGGCCAGCTCGCGCGGGTCCAGATGCGGGTTGCGGCCACGTTCCGCCAGAAGACGGCCGCTGGTCAGGCCCTCGATTTCTGCGAGGATCTCCATCTCGTCATCGGTATCGACGAGACCGCGCAGGGATGGCGGCTTGTGGTAGGTAGCGGGCAGAAGACGAACGAGACCGCGATCGGAAATCTCGGTCTGCTTCATGCCCCACCACGCAGCGCATCCAGATAGGTCCGAACCGCGAGAATTTGCGGCAAGCCGCCGTCGATCGCCGTGTCAACCGGACGGCTGCCCCCAAAGAGCGGCCCCGTGTTCGGCCGGGTGAACCAGCTTCGCGCGAGCGGCTCGGAGAAATAGAGTTCGAGCGATTTGTAGATGCCGATCACCGCACTGAGCCGCAGCAGTTGATCCTTGGTCAGTTCCCCCGCGAAATCCGGCTTCTTGGCACGCTTCCACGTGCTCACCGTCATATCGGCAAGGCCAGCCGCTTCGTTCAGGTTAAGGCCCCAAGCATCGACCACGCGCGCATAGGCCTTCAACGCGACGGCGTTGATCTGTGCGGGTTCCCGGATTTTCTCTGCGACGTACATGGCGTCCTCCATTGGGCTGAATGTAGATCATATGGTCTCATTGTAAAGATCAAATGAACTGCACGCGCTCTCACCCGAACCGGCGCCCTTCTTCGGTGAAGGTGTACTCGTTGACGATGATCCCCTCCTCTATGGCCTCGTCCGAGGTCAGGTGGTCGTATTCAGCCTCAAGCTGGCGGTAGAGCCAGCGGGCCAGATCACGCAGCGCTTCGGTCACGATCTCCTCCGCATCCTCGGTCGGCGGCTGCCAGGTCGGGCTGTCCCGCGTGACGTCAACGGCCATGGTGTATTCGTGGTAGTAGCGACCGCGGTGGCTGACCTCGGCAGCGAGATGGTAGAAGTTACGCCGCTGGATGGCCTGCAGCCGGTCGGCGATGCCGTGCAACGCCGCGTCTTGGGGCACGTAGTCGCGGATGCGCGCGGCCGCACCCTTGGCATGGCTAAGGTAGCCCTCGAAGCAGGCCCCGTCGCCCTGGCTCCAGAACCCGGAGAACCAAATGCAGGGCTTTGCCCGCGTGCCGCCGCCCATCAGGCGGAATGGCGTGGTCTTCAGGCGGATGCCGAGGATTTCGCAGACCCGCTCGAAATCCTCGTAGACCGCGTCCCACCAATCGTCATGGGGGCCGAGCTCACGATACCAGCTGCGCGCCTTTTCCTTGGCGACGTCGGAGAGTTCAGGGAACTGGTAGACTGTTGTGCAGATGACCTCAGGCATCGACCTCCTCCCCGTTTAGCGCGGCGGCCAGCCATTCCTGGCTGCTCGTCCAGCCGACGGATTTCCGCGCGCCGAGGTCGATGACATGCGCACCGCCGCCGAAGGCGTCGAGGCGCGGGCGGGAACAGGTCAGACCGTACTGAAACCCCCAGAGGCCGGTGAGGTCGAGGTCTTCGGCCAGGCGCAGCACGAAGCGGATAACCGCCTCGACATCGCCGTGCTCGTCGTCATGGATCCAGAGGGTGCTGCCTTCGGGCGCGTCCTGGTGCGCAAGAGTGAAGCCCGAGACCACCGGATCATCGGCGTCCTGATCCGCGGCACGCAGGTCATGAAACAGCGCGAGTACGCGGGCGGCTTTTTCGGGGCTGCCGACGTCGATCAGGCATGAGAAATGGGTGAAGTAATCCGCCATGGGGACCTCCTGAGATTGAGAAACCCGGGCCTTGGGGCCGGGCGCTGGATTGGGATGAAGGGTTGGTTGGAAGCGATCAGCCGGTCGGATTGTCACCCGATGCCTGCCGTGCGGCATGCGCGCAGAGCAGCTGCCGGTAGAAGCGCTTGCGCGCCGTCCGGAAGCTGCGCACGGCGCGCGTGTCGGGGTGCAGCGCCCGGACCGCCGCGCGCAGAACTGTCTCGGGCGATGCCGTCGGCGGCAGACCGAGGCGCTGATAAGCCGGATCGATCATGTCAGCTGACCTCGACCACGGGCGAGGCGAGATGCGGATCGACCTGCGCCTCGATCCGCTCGGACCGGCCCATCCATGGCTCGGGTCGGATGGCCTTCACCCAGTCGGCGAAACTCGGGATGAAGCCGAGGTCTTCCTTCACATGCTGCTCGCCGACCCATCGGGTCGGGATGATGCGCCCGGTCGAGAGGGTGAGCGTCGGCCCGAAGATCGTCTCGGCCATGAAGATGCCCTCCGAATGTTATCTGGACAGTCAAACTGTCTCTTTTCGAAAACCTCCTGCCGTCGTTGGGGTTTTCCTGTGCGTCCTCGGTGAGACATTTCATTGGGTGGCTCCCTCTCTTCTTATCCCTGTTTCACCCCCACCCAGCTCACCTCTTTCTCTTCCTGATCGTGACCTCAGGTGCCGTCCTGGGACGGCGGCCTGAACGGCAGGACTTTCGGGTCAGCCCGCGCGATCTGCTCTTCAAGAACCGCGATCACGCGGCGTTGTTCTTCACCCTCGAGCGCGAGGATCTGGATGTGTTGCGCCAGGGCTTTGACGGTCACGCGCAGCTCTGCCAGCTCGCCGCCGCGTGCAGCCCGCAGTTCGGCTTCGAGTTTGCGGATACGGGCCTTCAGTCCCGCGACCGATCCCGACCGGAACCGCGCCTCCGCCGCACGGAATTCGCCGAGAACGACAGTGGCACGGTTGGCCGTTGCGCGGCTGACACCAGCCTCGCGCGCGAGATTGGCGATGGTGAGGCGACCGTCGGTATGGACGGAAGTTCCTTCGAGCAGTCGCTTCATGGCGGAGCGCAAGGCACCTTCGGTCTTCTGACTGATAGGCGGGGTCATGCCTTTGGGTCCTCCAGATGACCGATCAGTCGACGCTTTCGATCATTGTCCTGTTTGATTGCGACCTTCTGAACCGCTGACAGGGTGTTGCCCTGCAGAAGGCGCTCACCCTCTTCGATCGAAGCCTGCCAGGGCGCAACATGACGTTTGGTCAGACAGGAATTGGGGCACCGGTCCGGGCTGCAGCGCGAAATCACCGGGGCCACCGGCTTGTCGTCGGGCCGCAGGCAGAGGGCGCTGGCGGGATCGAAGAAGCAATCGTTCAGAAACCCGACATGCAGTGTCTTTCCAAGATGCGCCAGCATCTTTCGCAGGCGTTTCTGGTCAAGGATACGCCCAGGCAGATCACCGAGGGTGTCCCGGACGTGGTCGAACTCCTGCTTGAGACGGGACGATGCCGGTCCGCCGGGCTCGTCACCCTGCTGGTAGGCCTCATAATAGGCGACCACATCGTCCAATTGGCCAAGCGCCCGTTCCTGCTCGACCGTCCGGCGAAAATCTCCGTGCGGCGCGCCGGCATAGCCCTCGAACATCGCCACGGAGGCATGCTTGTACTGGATCTTTCCGGCAATAACGCCGAAGGGGCGGTTCGCGATGTACCATGCGATGGTGCGCCGGAACTGCCGGGTGGAAAAATGCCAAGGGCGCCCATCGACCTGTGGAATTGCGGGCGGGTTTGCGACCTTCGCATCCAAACCGTCGCGGAACATCTTGATGATCGGCGACGCCTGGGCGGCCAAGTAGTCTGCGGTCCAGTCCCATGGCTTCAGCGAGACCCAGAGGGATCGAAGATCACGGTCGCCGCGCGCTCGGCGCGACAGAGCTTCCATGGCCTCGACGGCACGGGCGACCGGAGCGATGGTGATCCAGTCGGCGGAAACGCCCGCCGCCTCGCGATGCTTGTAGACGGTGCTGCGCACGCGATAGCGCTCGATCAGGTTGTCGGCACTGCGTTCAACCGAAACGCAGCCCGGTTCCATATCCTGTAGTTCGCTGTCGCGCATTCCCGTCAGGTAGGCACAAACGATGTAACAGGCCGCCTGCAGCATCTGCTCTTCATGCAGTAAGCTGTCCGTGTCGAAACGCTCCCGCCAGGGCAGGCCGGTATCGGGATCGCGGCTGACCGGGG
>TARA_R110000751_G_scaffold233529_2_pt1 | contig 47786 bp, 40 predicted proteins | sample TARA_R110000751 | Tara Oceans TARA_R110000751 (sample SAMEA4398001) | marine metagenome | biome: Polar Biome; feature: [MES] marine water layer (ENVO:01000295) within the mesopelagic zone...; material: water (ENVO:00002006), including particulate matter (ENVO:01000060) such... | reverse complement strand
GACGGTGGCGAAATACCTGCTGGAATTCGAACGCGGCGGATCGAGCTACGGCCCGCGCCTGCTGGCACGCCTGCGGGCGCTGCGCAGGCATGCCGCCGAGGCGGGTCTGGGACCGGACATGGCGATCAAACTGTCGCAGGCCGAGGCCGACGCGTCGGCGCTGGAAGCCGCCGAGCTGATGATGATGTCAGAGCTGGCCGGTGGCGGCACGCCCGGTCTGAAGGCCTCGATGATGAAGGTAAAGGGCACCGAGCTCAGCCAGCGGCTCACCGAACTCGCGATCGAGATCGCCGGGACCTATGCCGAACCCTTCCAGCCGCACCATACAAGCCCCGGCGGCGAAGTCGTCAACGCGCCGTCGAATTCGGCCGCACTGGTCGGGCCAGACAACGCCGTGACCGTGGCCGCCAAATATCTCAATGACCGGGCCGGCTCGATCTATGCCGGCTCAAACGAAATCCAGCGCAACATCCTCGCGAAAGCCCAGCTGGGCCTTTGATAGCTGGTGCGCATCGGCCCGGCCCAAGCTCATATTGACTTTAGGCGGCCTCACGCATAAAACTAAGGACAATAGATAAAGCGCAGGGCGGCGCGACATGAGGAGACGAAAAATGAACTTGATCGACACCGCAACCCAGACATCCGCGCAACCATCGCGTTCAAAAGGTCTGGCGCAGACCCAGACGATCAATGATCTGAGCGAAAGCCAGGTCGCGGCTATCCGCAAGATCCCGCCACATGACGCGGCCAAGCCCAGGGCAATTGACGCACGACGTCCGGCATCGATCTTTCTCAGCAATGAAAGATTCGAGCTGGAACAGGCCAATATCTTCCGTAAATTTGCTGTTCCTGTCACAGTTTCTGCGATTCTCAGTCAGCCTGGGAGCGTGATCGCTCATGAGGGCTATGGTGTTCCGCTCCTCTTGATGCGGGACAAGCAAGGTGTCGTGCGTGCCTTTCTGAATGCATGCATGCACAAGGGCTCTAAGCTCGTTGAAGATTGCGAACCCCACAGAGCCGGCAAGGTTACCTGCCCTTATCATGCCTGGACATTCGCTCTGGACGGACGCCTCGTCGGCGTTCCTCGCGAGGAAACGATCGCCAATTTCGACAAGGCCGATCGAGGGCTCGCCGAGCTCGCGTGTCGCGAGGCTGGCGGACTGATCTGGGTCATGCTGGATCGCACCGCCGAACCCAACTTCTCGAACATCGATGACGAATTGGTCGGAGATTTCAATGCGTTCGACATCCCCGACATGCATGTATACGGTCGCAAGACGTTCGAACTGGATGCCAACTGGAAACTGGTCCAGGAGCCTTTCCTTGAAGGATACCATGTCCAGCGTCTCCACGCCCGGTCGGTAGGCCCGATGTTCGCCGATGTGCCGAATGTGACGAGCGTTCTAGGTCACAATATCCGGCAGATTTCCGGCAAGATAAACTTTACGCCGGACTGTCTCGACATAGAGGGCGAGAATATCCACAAGTCGGTGACCCATGCCTACCTTGTGTTTCCAAACACGGTCATCGTTACCAGTCCATACTATATCAGCGTGATGTTCATCATGCCGAAGGCGGCGGGACGCTCCGTCGTCGACTATATAATGCTTACACGCGGAGAGGCTGATAATGAGAAAGCGGCAGACGTCTATCAGCGATCGTACGAGATGATCCTGAACGTGTTCGGGAACGAGGATTTCCGTGCCGCAGAAATCTCCCAGAAGGGACTTTCGTCAGGTGCACTTGAGGATGTTGTATATTGCGGGCTCGAAGAGACTATTCCACTGTATTATGAAATCCTTGAGCGATACCTCTGACGGCGGAAAATCCGATTGAGTTCTAGCGGAAGATCAGCGTCTGCCGTGCCGCTCAACAATTCAATATACATACAAAAAATAGGGCGGCACCCCGTTGGGGGAAACTCACCGGTCAGGGAGATATATATGCAGACAATTAGTAGCGCGCTTGCATGGTGGGCCGACACCACACCAGATTCGATTGCCTTGTCGTTCGGGAGCGAAAAGATCAGCTACGGTCGTCTGTGTGCCTGGTCGGAACACATCGCCCGTGAACTGATTTCGGCGGGAGTTGAGCGTGGCGACAGGGTGGGAGTTTGCGCCGCTAACTCGGCCGAGTATTGCGCGTTGATTGAAGCGATCATTCGCGTCGGCGCAATCGTTGCGCCCCTTAACATGCGCTATACTTTGTTCGAGATGCGTGAATTGTTAGAGGATACGTCTCCCCGTCTCGTGTTTGCAGATGAAGAGCGCCGTATGAAGCTCGCTGAGCTGAATATCGATTTGCGTGCCATTGAAGATATCCGCTCATTTGACAAGCGTTCACGCACTCACATAGATCGCGAAACACGCCCGGACGATCCGGTTGTGATCATTGCGACAAGCGGGTCCACTGCGAAGCCTAAAGGGGTTGTGCTTACCAACCGGAGCATGACGACCTATGTTGCCGGGTTCGCATTGGAAGAGCCTGACTGCACCAAGGGTTCACGCGTTATTGTTCCGGCCCCCTTGAGCACGTCTGCCGGCTTCGTACAGCTTGTTCATTATACCACTATGGGCTGCTCTTTGTTTTTTGAGTCTGCATTCGACCCCGAGGTCTTTTTAGACATTCTTGTGCGGGAGCGTATCAATGCGTTCGGTGCCGTGCCCCTGTTTTTTGAACGCATATCGGATTGCGCCGGATTTGATGCGGCTGACCTCTCTCATATTCGTATAGCGACAACGGGCGGTTCGAGTGTCAGCCGGGCCTTGCAGGAAAGATGGATGTCCAAGGGCATCGTGCTGCGCCAGATATATGGCCAGACAGAAGCTGGCGGCAATTCGACAATCATGCCCGTCGACCTTGCAACGCGCTTTCCCGAGAAATGCGGTCGAGGCGGCATTTTCACACAATTGGGAATCGTCGACTCCGAGGGGCGGCGGCTCCCGCCTGGAGAAGTTGGTGAAATCATCATGCGTGGCCCGGGCATCATGGCCGGATACTGGAACAATCCGGAAGCGACGGCTGAAGCACTCAAGGACGGCTGGCTACATTCAGGTGATCTGGGCGTGCTTGACGAACAGGGGCTCCTGACATTCGTCGACCGCATGAAGGATATCATCATTTCAGGCGGGCTCAATATTTCGGCGGCCGAAGTCGAGCGATCGATCCTTGCCTTCAAGGGTGTCGAAGAGGTCATGGTCATCGCTGCCCGGGACAAAAAATTCGGCGAGACGCCGATGGCTGTTGTCTACACGCGAGGTGAGATCAACATTCCAGACCTTATCGCACACTGCAACGAGCAACTCTCTGACTACAAGGTCCCGCGCTACGTGGCGATCGAGCATGAGCCCATGCCGCGCACGGCGACAGGAAAACTGGCCAAGCCTGCCATGCGGACAAAATACGCCGACGCGGCCGATACGCTTCCTCGCGTGCGCTAGGCGGGTAAGCGGTCAGAAGCCGGTGCCCGAACGCTTGCCAAAATCAGGTCGGCCGCGCGCCACGCCATTGCCATTGTAGGCCCGTTTGTGTTGCCGGAAGGGATGACGGGCATAATCGACGTATCAATAATGCGCAGGCCGTCCACACCTCGGACGCGCAGGTTGGGGTCGACAACCGATGCGGCAGAATCGTTGCTCATGCGGCAGCTTCCGACGGCGTGGTAGCCACATGTTCCGAACTTGTCATAGGCTTCGAGGATCTTCTCGTCTGACTCGTAATCCGGTCCCGGCATGGTCTCGGCTTCGATGTATTGTCCGAGGGGAGCCTGTTTCACGTATTCGCGCGCCACGCGTACGATGCCGATCATGGCGCGGCGGTCTTCCTCGGTGTCGCGATAGTTGGTCACCAGTTCAGGTGCAGCGTCCGGATCCGTCGACGTGATGTGGACATGCCCGCGCGAGGATGGCCGCAGCGGATAGGCGGTGATGTGCATGCCGGGATGGCGCTCGACATCCTGTCGCATCTTGTCGAAATCGAAACTGAACGGGGCGAACAGGAATTGCGCATTGGGCCGGTTGAGCCCAGGCGACGTTTTGAACCAGGCTACCTGCTCGTACGCTGCAGCCGATAGGGGGCCTTTGCGCGTAAGGTAGTATTGCAGCCCCGACTGGATGACGCGCCATCCGAAATACTTCTTGTTGTGGGAGATATCCCTGTTCAGCTTCCACTGAATGATGATGGCGCGGTGTTCGATCAGGTTTTCGCCCACATTGGCATTGGCCACCCGAACGGGGATGTTCAGGGCGCCCAGTCGCGCAGGATCTCCGATACCGGACCGCTCAAGGATTCCCGGTGAGGCCATGGCGCCTCCACAGAGAATGACCTCCCGCGATGCATCGATGCGCGTTGGTTTTCCGGATTGGATGGCTGCCACGCCGACGGCGCGCTTACCGTTGAAGATAACCTTATCAACGGTCGTCTCGGTCATGATTGACAGATTGGGCCTGGTTCGGACAGGATCGACAAAGGCCGTTGCGGCACTTTGCCGACGACCCTTGTACACGGTGCGTGGCGCGTAACCGATTCCTTCAATATCGTCTGGTGCGTTCGTGTCGGGCTTCTCTTCCCACCCCATGGATTTGCCCGCTTCCAGAATGGCTTCTGTCAGAACGTCTTTTGTGTCTGGTACCGTAATGTTGAGTGGACCGCTGCCGCCACGCGTCTCCGCTGCACCAAGTTCGTGGCGTTCCAGCGCGGCGTAGGCACCACCGATGTGCTGCCAGCTCCAGTCATCGCTGGACATTTCGGCAATGGAGTCGAAATCCGCAGGCTGCCCTCGCACATACATCATGCCATTGATCGCACTTGAGCCCCCAAGCACGCGTCCGCGCACCCAGACTTCCGGCGTATTCGCGTTTGTCGCCTCTGGATTGCTCGCATAGGCCCAGATGTGACTGGGGTCGGCCATCACCTTCGCGAGGCCTTTGGGCATGTGGATGAAAGGATGAGAATCGCGCGGGCCGGCTTCGAGTAGGGCCACGCGAACAGATGGGTCCTCGGACAGACGATAGGCAAGGACGCAGCCCGCCGCGCCAGCCCCAACGATGACGTAATCAAACTCGGCCATTTTCAGGACCTCCCGCAACTTCGGACGGACGACAGATGGTGTCAGCCGCGCATAAAACTATTTGACATAGTTTTATGCGCACAGGCAAACACATTTCCGAAAGCATTTCAGGAATCACCCACGCATGGTCCAAGTCATCTTCATTACGCCTGATGGTATATCCCACGCCATTCAGGCCGAGATCGGGGAAACACTGATGCAAGCCGCTGTGCGCCACCGAATAGAGGGAATCGAAGCGGCCTGTGGCGGCTCGATGGTCTGTGGAACCTGCCACGCGTACCTGGACGAGGAGACATTTGGCGCGCTTGGCCCCGCCAATAGCGCAGAGCAGGACATGCTGGACTTCGGAGTGCAAGTAGAACCCACGTCGCGCCTGTGCTGCCAGATCGAAGTGACCGCAGCACTCGACGGCGCTTTTATCAGGGTACCAGAGTCACAAGGCTGAATTTTCAAGATCCGGGATTGAAGGCACCTCAATTTCGCGCAATAACTAATTCGATTAGTTTAACGAAGGGCCGATTGCATCTGCGCGGCGCTCACGGAGGAGAATGCAATGCCCGATGACATAACCTTGCAAAATATTCCGGCACACGTGACCGAGGACCGGGTATTTGATTTCAACATCTATGGAGATCCAAGGCTTACTGAAGACCTGCACGATTCTTACGCAACCCTTCACCGCGACGCGCCAGACATCTTCTTCACGCCTCAGAATGGGGGACATTGGATATTCACTCGGTACGAGGATATATTCGAGGTCGTGAAAGACTATGAGCACTTTTCGGTGCGGGAAATGCAAATCCCGCGTGTCGAAAATCCGCCCGTCTTCATCCCACTGAGCCTCGACCCACCGCATAATATGCCCTATCGGCAGGCCCTCATGCCACATTTCTCCGCCAAGGCCGTGGCGGCCCTGGAGCCGGAAGTCCGGCGGTTCGCGATCGAATTCATAGAAGCGATCAAGGACAAGGGCGAATGCGATTTTGTGGATGACATCGGATCCCAGTTTCCTGTCTCGGTATTCATGGAACTCATGGGCATGCCGCTTGAACGGCTGAGGGATTTTCGCGCGCTGGCGGACGATTATTTCAATGCGCGTACCGGCGAAGAGATTGGCGCGCTTGGCGCCCGCATAATCGGACTGATGACCGATATTGTGGAGTTGCGTCGCCGGAAGCCGGCAGACGACCTGATTTCGAAGATGGTGGACTTCCAAATTGACGGTCGGCCAATTACGTTGGAAGAACTTCAGTCGGCCTTGTTCGTGATGTTCCTAGGCGGAATGGACACCGTAACCAATGTCGCCAGTTACACGTTCCGTCATCTCGCGGGCGACCCTGACCTCCAGGAACGCCTCCAGCGCGAGCCTGAGATTCTCCAGCGATTTGTCGACGAGGGCATTCGCAGCTTCGGAGTCATAAACACGCCGCGGATCGTGACCAGGGATTGCGAGCGGTTTGGCATCAGGTTTCGCGAAGGCGACATGATCTTGTGTATCCTGCCACTCGGGAGCCGGGATGATCGTCGCTTCGACGCCCCCAACACGTTCGACGTTGATCGCAAGGCTCTGACTCACCTCACCTTCTCGTCAGGCCCACACCTGTGTCTCGGCCATAATTTGGCACGCCTGGAGATCCGGGTACTCGCCGAGGAATGGGCGAGGCGAATTCCCCATTTTCGTCTGAAGCCTGGAACGCATCATGTCAGCAGGGCAGGCACGGTCATGGCGCTGGAGTCACTGCCACTGGTTTGGGACACATAAATGGCCCGTCTAGAAACTGATGCGCTGGCGACCGGCGCTGATTCGCCATATTGGGATGGCCTGATCGCGGGCGAACTTCGGCTCCAGCAATGCGCAGGATGCCAATCATGGCATTGGCCTGCGGTATGGCGTTGCAGCGATTGCGGCAGTTGGGATCATGTCTGGTCCCACGTCGAACCAGCTGGAACGATTTATAGCTGGACGCGCACCTGGCATGCTTTCGGCGGCCTCGAAGGGATCAGCAAGCCATTCGTGATAGCCGTTGTTGAACTGGCCGATGCGGGAGGCGTCCGGCTCATAGGGATCATGGACGCTCCCGGTGAGATCCATATCGGACAGAACGTGTCCGGAACAATCACGACCACGCCTTACGGTAGCAATGAGGTACCTGCGATCCGGTGGCGCACATGAGCTTCAATTTGCGCGGCAAGACGGCAATCGCAGGTGTGGGCTTGCGCCAGTACAAGCGCGCCACCGCGCCGCTGCCTGAACGTGGCCTGCTCGTCCAGGCAATCGTCGATGCCTGCGACGATGCGGGATTCGATCCCGCCGACGTCGACGGCTTTGCGAGCTATGGAGACGACAAGAACGAACCAGTGCGGTTGATGTCAGACTTGGGGACCAGGGAGTTGACCTGGTCTAGTCAGGTATTCGGTGGCGGAGGGGGCGGCATTGCCGGCGCATTCGGGCAGGCCGCGGGCGCTATCCTCACCGGACAGGCAACAGCCGTGATTGTTTTCCGCGCCTTGGCGCAAAGCAGCAGCGGCCGGTTGTCGGCTGCGGTGATGGCCCATCACCTGAATGGCCACATGATGGGTGCGGGGCTAGTCGCGCCTGCGCAGGTCTGTGCAATACGCGCCCAGCGCATGTTCGAGCATTTTGGAGTACCCAAATCGACGGTCGAGAATTTTGTGCGGGCCGCCTCTTATCATGGTGAACGCAATCCGGATGCCGTCGGCTACGAGACACCATTTAACCTGGAAACCTACAGGTCAGCACGCTGGATCAGCGAGCCATTCCGCCTACTTGACTGCTCGCGCGAAAACGATGGTGCCGGCGCTCTTCTCGTCGTTTCGACCGAGCGGGCAAAGGACCTGAAAAAGGCGCCAATTCCCATCCTCGGCGTAACGCAGGGTGCAGCAAGCGGCTGGGGTGACCTTTTGGAAAATGACGAAGACGACCAGTACGCGACAGCGGGTTTCCGATCAGTCGCCAAGCGACTTTGGGAACAAAGCGGGCTTCGCCCTCAGGATATCGATGTCGCCCAGATATACGAGAACTTCAGCGCGCAGGGCGTCGCGTCTCTGATCGATCACGGCTTCTGCGACAATGAGTCTGTTGGCGAGTTCTGCCAATTCGAGAACCTGATCGCACCGGGCGGCAAGTTGCCAATCAATACGTCTGGCGGCAACCTCGCCCAGGGATTCATCCACGGTATCGGCATGCCAATTGAGGCTGTGAGGGTATTGCGAGGGGAGTCTGCTAATCCGGTGCCGGGCGCAAGGACATGCCTTCTCGCTGGCGGTCCGGGCGCGCCCATCGTCAGTTCTACTATATTCGGCACTGAGGGGGCTCTGTGAGTACCAAGGTTCACTCTTCCGGGCAGGTTTCCTCTCAGGTTAGGAGGTGCGAAGGGTCGGTTCTGTCAGCAGGGCCGATCCGTTCTTCGCAGCCGCTGTGCCCGCTTCGTGTTAGCAGTATTGGTCGCACAACAAATGAACTCAGCAAGGAGTCCCGCCATGAATTTCAGTTCTGATTTCACGATGACGATCAATGGCGAGGCCGCTTCCGGCGGGGCGAGCATTGATGTCATCAATCCCGCGACTGCAAGTTCATTCGCGCAATGCCCGGACGCGAGCGCCGAAGATTTGGACCGCGCGGTACAGGCTGCCAAGGATGCCTTCAAGACCTGGAAGCTTGTACCGGTCGAGGAACGACGCGCGATGCTGATCAAGGCTGGCGACCTGATCATGGCAAATGCGGATCCACTCGCCAGCCTGTTTACGAAAGAACAAGGCCGGCCTGTCACGCTCGCCAAGCAGGAAATCCTTGGCGCGGGATATTGGTTTCATGCCACAGCCGCGCTCGATCTTCCAGTTGATATAACGGAAGACACAGACCAGCGCCGGGTCGAAGTGCATCACGAGCCACTTGGCGTGGTTTGCGCCATTGTGCCGTGGAATTTTCCGGTTCTTCTCGCGAGCTGGAAAATTGCGCCAGCACTGCTCGCCGGCAACACGATCGTTGTGAAGCCATCTCCTTACACGCCGCTCTGCACATTGAAGATGGGGGAGCTGCTGCGCACAGTGTTCCCGGCAGGCGTTGTGAACATCATCACTGGCGGAGATGCATTGGGGCCAATGATGACGGCACACAAGGGGTTTGCAAAAATCTCTTTCACCGGTTCCACGGCGACTGGCAAGCGGGTGATGGAATCGGCGGCGCGCGACTTGAAACGCATCACGCTCGAACTCGGCGGGAACGACGCGGCGATTGTACTGCCCGATGTTAGCGCGGAAAAAGTGTCCCAAAGCCTGTTTGACGGGGCATTTTCCAACTCCGCGCAGATCTGCGTCGCGACCAAGCGGCTGTACGTACACAATGACATCTATGATGATGTCCGTGATCGGATGATTCAAATCGCGAGACGGGCGGTAGTTGGCGATGGCAGCCAGCAGGGTACGCAGTTCGGGCCCGTGCAGAACAAGGCCCAGTATGACCGGGTCATGAACCTCCTCGAGAGCGCGAAGGCTGAAGGCCTGACCATCCATCAGGGTGCGACGCCTGACCTCGAAGGCTATTTCGTTCCGCTCACAATCATTGACAACCCGCCCGAAGATTCGCGCGTGGTTGTCGAGGAGGCTTTCGGTCCAATCCTGCCGATGATGCGGTTCGACGATATTGACGAGGTTATCGCTCGTGCCAACAACACGGATTACGGCCTCGCCGGTGCGATCTGGTCGGCCGATATCGAGCGAGCTGTACAAATTGCCGGCCGACTGGAAACCGGCACTGTGTGGATCAACGAAAATCTCCAGTCGACCCCGCTCACGCCGCTGGCCGGGCACAAGCAGTCCGGGTTCGGCGCAGAAAACGGGATCTATGGATTGCGCGAGTTCACCCAGCCGAAGGCAATCTACATTCCAAAGTCGTCGGACGCCGTCGCCTGAAGACTTATCTCGGCCGGACGGGAGACGCTTTCCCGTCCGTTTCGGCCGCTGCTCGCACACCCGCGAAGAATATCTTCAATACACCGATGAAAATGGCTTCTTCGTCATTCGTGTTAGCGCGAATGGCGCGCGTCAGGGCCGGGAACTTTCGTTGATCGAGATCCGGCATAGGCGCAATGCCGCGTGACCTGGACGCTGCAGCGAACAAGGCCGAACCGTAGGTTATTTTTTCCGTCTCCTCCAGAACCATCAAGTGGTACTCAGCTGGATATGGGCATTTGTCCATCCAGAACTCGTAAGCTCTCGGGAAGATATGCCGCGGAAACACGTCGAGCAGCAGGGGAGCGGCATTTGGATGGAGCAGGATTGTGCGACGTGTGGCGACGCACAAATCGATCATTGTCTGCTCCCAGTCGTTGAAGTTTGCAGACCCCAGCCGAACATCGCGCAAGATGCACAAGGCGACTTCGCAGAGCAGCTCATGCTTGTCCTTGAAGTGATAGTAAAGCGACGGAGCCTTCACACCGAGTTGGCGCGCGACGAGTTCCAGGCTCAGTGAGCCGAGACCTTTGGTGTCAATTACATCCAGTGCGGCTTTTGCAGCCCGCTCTCTGGAAATCAGTGGTTTGTCAGGTCTTCCCAAAACGTGTTTTCAACCCCGTTCGTCGCCATTAGGCGCCCATCTAATGCTCTCAGTTTCGCCCCAAGTAAGCGGCTCGCGCGCGGAAACGCAAGGACTGCGCCAGTTCATTGAACTCTATCGCAACTCCTGACACGCGTGCAGGACTCCGGTCTATGTGACTTAGTTTTCAGGACCTATGCAATTCCTGTCTCTAAAAAATCACAACCTGCACAATATTATCAGTAAAAAATAGGCTTTTGAATTCACTGGTTGACGCAAGGGGCTGAAATTCTGTAAATCTCGGATAACTAATGTCGTTAGGTGCTCGCTGTGAGTAATAACTAACGCAATCGGGAGGTTGAAATGTCGAGAATTGAACAGACGCCACACGTGTCTCAGCATTCTGCGAAATTATTGAGCTCAGTAAGCCTCAAAGGCTTGCTGCTTGGGGCGACGTCGCTCGCGCTTATGTCTACCGCCGGCAGTGCGGCGGCTCAGGAGGAAGCAGAGGCCCTCCCGGCGACGGAAACGGTCGACACCGCGAACGCGGAGTTGGACGCTGAGCGCCTTCGCCGCCTCGGCATTGTCACTGTGACGGCCCGGCGACGTGAAGAAAGCCTCAAGGATGCCCCAGTCGCCATCACCGCGCTTTCCGGCGAATCACTAGACGAGTTTGCCGTCAATGACTTCATGGACCTGTCGACCCAGGTTCCGACCATGGTCGCTGGACGCGCTGCATCTGGTTCATCCGCCAGCATCTTTCTGCGCGGCGTCGGGTCTACGGCGCTCAGTGCGGGATTTGACCAGTCGGTCTCGTTCAACATCGACGGATTGCCCATGAGCCGCGGGCGCGAAATCTCGCTTCCGCAATATGACATCGAGCGGGTCGAAGTCCTCAAGGGCCCGCAGGCCCTGTTCTATGGCAAGAACACGACCGGGGGTTTGATATCGGTCGTCTCCAAAGGCCCTACGGATGAGTTCGAAATCTTGGGTAAAGTCGGTTATGGCTTCGAGGCGAAGGAAAAATATGGAGAGGGCGTCATTTCCGGACCCATAACGGAAACCCTCAAGGGCAGGTTCGCTTTCCGCGCCTCAGATTCAGACGGGGCATTTGAAAACAGCGCTGCTGAAACATACCTTGACCCTCTCGGCATGGAGCGGCACCGCATCGCCGACAACCGCGGGGGCGGTAAGACATCCAGCGGTCGCTTGACACTGGATTTCGAGCCCAACGATACCTACCATTTTGAGTTCAAGCTCGGCGCGTCCGAGCAGGAAGATGGCGGACCGACAGACGTTCTCGAGCGCCTATGCGGCGCAGGGCGCACTGTTCCGGCGTCGGCCAACGGTGTGCCGCCTAGCCCGAATGCCGATTGTCGTGTGAACGGCGCTTCTGATTCCTCAAGCATCCCGCGCGAGGTGGCAGCTGCAAACTATCGGTATGCGCGTAACGGCGACATGTATGCGGATTTCAGTTCGATCTATTCTGTTCTCAAAGCCAATATGAGCTTCAGCGCCATCGATGTTGAATCGATCACATCCTACTATCGGTTCCTTCAGAAAGACCTGAACAACGTCTCCGGGGAGGGGTATCCTGCATCGTTTAGCCAAAAAGCGGACTATGATCAGATCTCGCAGGAAATTCGCCTGTCCACGAAGAGCGATGGCCCGTTCAATTCGACTTTCGGGCTGTTCTATTCGGACTCCGACTTCGTCTTCAATACGGACGCCTATATCTTTGTTGTGCCGATCGACCCAGCGACCGGCACCTATGTCACCTTCAAACGCGACAACGGTTTCACCGGGACTGCCTTGTCGGCCTTCTATGAAGGAACATATGCCTTCACGGATCAGTGGGAGCTGTCCGGAGGCGCCCGCTGGAGCCGCGAGGAACGCGATTCCTATCAGGCATCACTTCCTGCTTCCTCTTTCTTTGCAGCGCCATTCCCGGGGGGGCTGCGTCTCGATGACAGCTATTCGACCGAAAACGTCTCGCCCCAGCTGACGCTCAGCTACAAGCCATCCTCAAACTTCTCCTACTATGCTGCATACAAGGAAGGGTTCAAAACAGGTGGCTTCAACATATCGCAGGCGCTCACGCCAGCGGCGACAGTCGATGCGGGTCGGTTCGACAGCGAGACGGCGAAGGGTTTCGAGGCGGGCCTTCGATCGGTCCTGCTTGGTGAAACGCTCAGCTTCAACGCAACTGTGTTCAACTATCTGTATGAAGACCTTCAGGTGCAGGTGTTCGACCCGCAGACGGTCAGCCTGATTGCTGACAATGCCGGGGAGCTCACCACCAGAGGCGTAGAGTTGGATTTCAACTGGGTCCCGGATTCGATCGACGGGCTGAGTATTCGAGGTGCGTTCGCCTATACCAATGTGGAATACGACAATTTCATCGGGCAATGCTTTAGCGGCCAGACCATTGCACAGGGTTGCGATCAGGTCCTTGTTGGCGGTGTCTTTCAGAGTCAGGACTACAGCGGTCGCACACCGCCAAAGGCACCGGAAACGGCAGGGCGTCTTGGGGCGACATATGCCTTCCCGGTCGGCTCATTGAGCGCAAAAGTCTCTGGTGATGTTAGCTACATGGGTGAATACAACTTCACGGATACACTCCGTCCCGATGCGGTTCAGGACGCTTACACGAAACTGGATCTTGCTGCGAGCCTGTCGTCAGCGGACGACCGCTGGACCCTGTCGCTGATCGGACGCAACCTGACGGAAGAGCTTGTCGTGACAAGCGCGAACGACATACCGTTCACTGGCGGCACGGGGACCGGCACGACAGTCGGCAATGTCTCTGACATGTCCGTCTTCGTCGAAAACCCCCGTGAGGTCTATCTCGAACTTGCCGTGAAGTTCTAGCACTGCAGAACCCGAGTATTGGTCCGGCCGCACTTCGTGTGGCCGGACATTCTTTTGCTCTCAAGATGAGCGGGAGTGCGCATGACGATCTCAAGATCCTATTCTACCCCTTTTGGTCGAGCGCGCGGGCGACGTATTGACGATTACCTTTAACAGACGCGAACGCCTGAATGCGCTGAACCGTGCGATCGATTATCGGGCGGGCTCAAACTGGCACGCAGCTGACACGCAAACTATGTAACTGAACGATTTTGCGTGTCAGTTCGTGATCTCGAAGGCTCACAATTGCACCGTTTCTCTTGCGAATATCATTCGTCTCTTTTGTCCTGATCCGGCTCACTATCTTGCGCTTGGACGATCTTCAGTAGAGTTTTTTCCCATTGTGCAATGAGTTCCCGTTTTTCATCGCGGTAGGAATAGTGATCATAATGGGCGATTGCCCGCCCACCCGTAACATCGTGGCTCAAGGCGCGCTCTAGGATTTCCAGGCGGACACCTTTTTCGGCCATTCTTGTTGTAAACCCTCGCCTCAATGCGTGTGGTCCGAAGGGGGTGCAGCCCCAATCTTTGGATAGCCTATTGCATGCCCGGCTCGCCACTTTGCCATTCATAGGCTCGATGCCAGACTTGGCAGGGAACACCCATGGACTGTTGCCCGCGTTCGAGTTGCGTCGCTTTTCCAAGAGTCTTCGGCTATACTCGCCAAAGGGTAGCTCATGGGGTTTGTTATTCTTCATGCGGTCGGCTCTAACAGTCCAGAGCCGCTCGTTGAGATTGAGCTCCGCCCATTCCATCCCGGCAATTTCATTGACGCGCGCCGGTAAGAACAAGCACAATCGTATCATGTCCGACACATCACTCGTAGCGCCTTCGAGGTCGTCGAGTGCCTGCCATAGACGTTTCAGCTCTTTGTCATTCAACTGCCGTGTCCTTTGGCCGCCACGATGACGCTGCTTGACGGCGGACACGGGATTGAAGTCGATGAGCTCCAACTCGGTCGCATATGAAAACAGGACACTCAACGTCCGGCGAGCGGAGTTGGAAGCTGGGCCGCTGTGTTCGGAATAGATTTCGTCTAGGAAAGTGGCGATGTCCTTTCGACCAATCTCCTTGACAGAGCGTGTTCCAAGGCGAGGCAGGATGTGGACTCGCAAACATGACTCGTAGAATTCTTGCGTTCTGATCTTTTTTGAAAGGAACCCTGGAGAAGCTTTGAAGGCCTCTGCCAGCGCCTCAAGAGTTTCCATCTTCTTGTTGCGCGCCTCGATGCCTGCCTGGCGTCTCGCCTCGATGGGATCATGCCCGTCTGGCACCTGCGCCAAATGCTTCTTAGCCCGGTCGCGAGCCATTTCAAGCGTCACAACATCTGCCCGCCCGATGTTCATTTCTGCGGAGGCGTTGTCAGGTTTTCGATATCGGATCACAAAGGTCTTGGTTCCCCCGGGCGCGACGCGTAGACATAGTCCAGCGACTTTGTGGTCCGAGAAGCGTTGCTTGGCTCCATTTGCCTCAACTGAATTGATAAACGTCTGAGTCAGGCGAGCCGGTTTGGTGTGTGGATTCATGATCCGGATTCCGCTCAATCTTTAGCGCTTTCACTCTTCAACTTACCATTCAGTTTGCCCACAATTTGCCCACAAATCAAGCGAACGCCAGTCCATTTCGATCAATGGCAGTCAAATTTGAAAGCACGAAAAACGTAGTAAAAACAAACTGATAACGGGAATTTATGCGATTTCCGTAGTTATTGCAAAGTTGGTTTGGGCGAACTACGAATCTGGGGGTCGGGCGTTCGAATCGCTCCGGGTGCACCATTTTTCTCAAATAGTACAATTGCTTTCTGGATTGACGCACGAAGCGTAGCCTCGCTGTTGTTGAATTCGGTTCGAGTTTGATCATCGTCATATTGTCGGAATGCAGGGAACTGCGATCGTGCTGCAGCACACCTTCAATTTTGGGTCGGGCCCGGAAATCCTTGACGCGTCGGCAGATTGCTTTCTATCGTCGAATTATTGGTAAATAGCCGCAACTGTCGCTGCGTGGCATTGCAGGTGGACATGTCGATAATGGACGGATCAATCAGTACCTTCCAGAATTTGCTTCTGGAGGGCGTTACGGATGCTTCAGCGTTTCCGAACGCGATGGAATACCTTGCCGATTTTTGCGGCGCACCTACGGCACAGATCATTTTTTTGGGCAGCGCGAACAGTATTATTCAATCCACTATTGTCGGGTCCGTCGACCAGGAACTGTTCAAGCAGGAAGGGGACTACTGGGACATCAACCCGCGTGCCAAGCAGCTAGAGAACATGAGTGTAGGCACGATTGTTCGCGAACGCGATTTCATTACGCCGGGCGAAATTGCGCACGATCAAGCCTACCAGGAATTGCTGGTACCGGCGAATGTCGGCTTTTTTGCAGGTGTGATGCTAGAAAAAACCAGTGACCAGATCATCGCGATGGCAATCGCCCAACCTCTGGACCATGGAGAGGTCAGCGATCTGCAGACGGATCGCTTCAGACAAGCTGTCATGGCGGCGCGTCCTGTTCTTCACCTTGCAAAGCGGATGCTGCAGTCAAACCATAATGCCATTCTTTCATCATATTGCCCTCAGGAAAATGTTGCCATTTTACGGGCTGACGGGACCGTTCTGGAATATTCGCCAGCCTTCGCATCCATGTTGTCGGCGGGCATAATCAAACTTGATGCGTTCGGTCATCTTGATCTTTTGTCGGATGAAGCCAATCGACGTTTGGCGGGTTCGATCCGGCCGTCCAGCGCTGTGATTGGTGGGCGGTTCGCATTCGCCCGCTTGCGTTCGGATGACAGTTATACCTGCCACATCACGCCACTTCAAAAATCCAGTGATATCGCCAATCGGTCGGGCGCTGCGATCATTGTTCTCGAACCAATATTCCGGCGTCGCGCCCTTGATAAAGGCCTGCTGGTCGATGCGTTCGGCTTTACGGACGCCGAGTGCGTGACTGCCGAGCGGCTTTTTGAAGGTGACACGATCCAGGAGATTGCCGCGTTCCGAAAAGTGGCACCGAGTACGGTAAAGACCATGCTCAAATCGATCATGTCGAAAACGGACGCGCGCCGCCAAGCCGAAGTCGTTGCAAAGCTTTCCGGCTTCGCTTTCCCTGCCGCGAGGTAGTTGCTCAACATTCGGGTATTGTCGCGTCCAATTGGAAGCGATGCTTACGTCTCACAATTCCGCTGCGTCACCCGACTCAGGTTCCTGATGACGTACCACCGGGCATATGGCACGCTCATCCAAGCTGGGCTGTTTGTAAGACGGCCAAAAACAATGCGAAACAACACGTTTCCATATCCAGGCAGGAAAACATGGCCTCCATTTCCCTTTCGCGTATCGTTTCACACTGGACGGCGATCCAGCCAGACCGGGTCGCGCTTGATCATCTTGGCGACCGGCGGACATGGGCTGAGCTTGAGAGCCGTACAAACCGGCTGGCGAGAGCCTATGAGCTACTAGGCGTCAAGGCGGATGATTTTGTCACCGTTGCGCTTCCAAATGGATGTGAATTTGTAGAGGCTTGCCTTGCGATCTGGAAGCTTGGCGCTACGCCGCAACCGATTTCTTCCAAGCTACCCAAATTCGAACGCGACCAGATTATCGAGCTTGGGCAGCCAACTTTGGTCGTCGGTGTCGATGACGATGAATACGCACCGACACCCTGCCTTCATAAGGGGTTCGTACCTGATGCGGTTCTGCCTGATTCAGCGTTGCCCGAGCGCACAGCAACTTCGTTCAAGGCGATGACTTCGGGTGGGTCGACGGGGCGGCCGAAACTGATTGTGTCCAAGTTGCCAGCAGCCTGGGATCCGGAAGACCCCTATCTCGAGATCGTAAATCAAGGCACGATGCTGATCCCTGGTCCGCTCTATCACAATGGTCCATTTCTCTGGGCCATGATCGCGCTGTTCAAGGGGTGCACGATTGTCATCGCCACGCGGTTCGATGCCGAGCAGGTGCTTGAACAGATCGAGACCACCGGCGTCGACATTGTCTATCTGGTGCCAACAATGATGCGGCGTATCTGGGCGCTTCCAGAGGATGTGCGCACGAAGTACGACCTTTCCAGTCTCCGGGCGGTCTGGCATCTGGCAGCACCCTGTCCGGCATGGCTCAAGGAAGCCTTCATCGAATGGATGGGGGCAGAGGTTATATGGGAACTTTACGGCGGGACCGAGGGTCAGGGATCGACGACGATCCAAGGCACAGACTGGCTCAAACACCGTGGTTCGGTGGGTCGGCCGGTCGAAACTTGCGAAATGAAGATCGTCGGCGAGACAGGCGAAACACTGCAGCCGGGCGAAGTGGGTGAAGTCTACATGCGTCCGTTATCGGGGCCCGGCTCGACCTATCAATACCTTGGAGCGGAAGCTAAAATCATTGACGGCGGATGGGAAAGCCTTGGCGATCTCGGCTGGATGGATGCAGATGGCTTTCTTTATCTCTCAGACCGCCTGTCAGATATGGTCCTGTCAGGTGGCGCTAACATCTATCCGGCGGAAGTGGAAGCCGCACTCGACGCGTTTCCCGGTGTGCGCTCATCCGCTGTGATAGGTCTGCCGGATGAAGACCTCGGCGCGCGGCTATACGCGATTGTTGACTATCCCGAAGGTACGCCGGACGAAGCTGCAATGCTTGCGCATCTCTCAGAGCGTCTTGTGCGTTACAAGATTCCACGCTCCTTCGAATGGGTGTGCGAACCGCTGCGAGACGATGCCGGAAAGGTGCGGCGCAAAGCATTGCGCGAAGCGCGTCTCGTAGCTCCGTAAACCCCCTCGGAACTCGCTGATGGGAAATGCGTTCGATTGAGATGTCCGATACGCGCCCCTTGGAAGACATACTGGAAACTGCGGCACACGAGATGGATGGCCGGGACGGATCCGTGAGCGATCTTCTGGACATCTACGATGATCGCGCCTTCGGCCCGATATTTTCCCTGCTCGGTCTGCTCGTCGTGCTTCCACCCCTGGGCGCGATACCCGGTTTGCCAATGGTTGTTGGCGTCATGATTATCCTGTTCTCTGCCCAATTGTTATTGGGCCGCAACCACCCGTGGGTACCTCGTTTCATTGAGCGCCTGTCGGTTTCGGGCCAGAAAATTTCAACGGCGCGCAAGAAGTCTGGCAAAGCCCTCGCGCAGATTGATAATTTGATCGAACAGCGTATTGCATGGGCCATCAGCCCGGTGTTTCGCAGGGTCGCCGCTGCCATTGTGTTGCTGCTCGGCGCTTTGATGATCCCGATGGAAATGGTGCCATTTGCGGTGGCACTGCCGGGCGCAGGCGTCACGATGATTGGCATATCCTTGGTGGCGCGGGATGGATTGCTCATGCTGGTAGCGCTGACTCTCAGCACCGGTGCGTTTGCACTCAGCCTGGTACTGCTGATGGGTTAGGCGTCGTCGACGACTGCTTCGCGGCGGCGTGTGTAGAGAATGAGCAGAGCCACCAACCCGATGCTGGTGCCCTGACTGGAGAAGAGTTCCAGCATTCCAGCAAAGAACCAGCTGGGAATGGCCGCACGCGCCTGCGTTTCGATGAGCATGTCACCGCTTCCTTGGCCAAGCAGTTCTGCATTGGCGTTTTCGATCTTGGCCTGAAGATCATCACGGCGGCGGGCGAGGCCGAGTTCGTTTTGGGCGTCGCGGTAGGGTTTTTGTTCGGTGCGGCCGACGCGCTCAACCTCTGAGATATAGGCTTCGAGTCCTTCAACCGAGCGCGTTTCCGGGGGAATGCCGGCGAGCTGTACGCGCCAGTCACCCAATTGCTGTTCCAGCAGGGCGCGGTTCGATCCGGCTGTGGTCATCTCAGCCTGTGATGCCTGATTGTTGGCGGCGATGTACATCTGCGTACCAAGGATACTGGTCCCGGCGCCGGCCAAGGCGAACAACAGGGCGCGCACGCCTTCCTTCATGCGTTTATTGGCCGTGTGCCAGTAGAAGAAGGTGAAGCCGCCGAACGAGATCACTGCCGCGATAACGCCCGTCCAGCCCCAGATTCCGGCCTGGAGCGGATCAGTCACCGAGCTGGAGAAGGCCTGGTAATTGGCAAAGCCTGACAGCGCCGCAGCGCTGAGCCCGGCGCCGAGAAAGACCAGTGCGAGGAGTGTTATGATGATGCGCTCACCCATGTTGCGATGAGGGCGGGGAGGCGGTGGCGATGGTGTGGGGACACGGTCGTCAAGGTGTAGGGGATGAACCTTTGGCTCCGTCAAAAGGATCGCATTTCTCTGGACGCGTTTTTCGATCGCGAATTCATCTTTGAGGGCTGGTTCGACCTCACGGGTGTCGTCGACTAGGGGCGCGCGAAAACGCTGTCTTGGTACCGCGTCGAGTTCGTCGACGAGTTCCTCGAATGCGCCTTGAGCGCCGCAATTCGTACAATGGTAAGCTCCGCGCTCGAGATAGAGTGTGAGGCTGTATTCATTCGAGGCAGCGCAAGTCTCGTCGAGAGGACATTGACTCTTTTGTTCGCTCGAATCCTGGCTGGCATCATCAAGCAGGAATCCCAGCTGCCGGGATATCCGCTGCAAAAGAAATTCTTCGCGTGAATCGGCCATGACCGCGTGACCCCTCGTGGAACCCGATGCGCAGACTTACCCGAAACTCGGCGGGGCCGTCACCCCCACTCATCACACATGTGTCAGGGGTGAGGATTTTGGCTTTCCGATAGCGGCGCGGCCCCTTAAGTAAGTGTTAATCGGCTCGGCCTGAGAATGCCTTGCAGAACGCACTGGCCCGCCGGCCGATTAGGAGACGACCCATATGATACCTCGTTCGCTGGCCATTCCGAAAACGTGGAAAACCTTCAATCCGGCAAGTTTCTTTTCCGCCTTCGGTTATCCGGCACTGGGCGTGGCCCTGTTCACAACGATGGTGGTTCTGGGCATCGCGCTGAGCGAGTTGACGCTGCACTGGTGGTATTTCCCGCTGGCCTTCGGCGTCACGGCTTTTTCCGTTTTCATCTGCAATGCCGGCATCGGGCCGCTGCACCGGATTTTGCAGCACCGGGCAGGTGAGCTGAAAGCCCCGGCGCAGTTCATCACGATGCTGAACCTGGTGTTCGCGATGCAGGGCAATGTGAAGGATTGGGTGAATTATCATTCCCAGCATCACCGCTTTGCCGATACGCCTGGCGACCCGCACAATCCGTTTGAGTCAAAGCGCTGGGCATGGGTTGGCTGGATCCTGTGGCGCGACACGAAAGACATGGAGCGTCCGATTGCCATGTGGCTGAAAGACCAGCCCGTGATTGTGTGGATGGACCGGTTCTACAATGAGCTGAGCCTTGTCGTGCACCTGCTGATTCCGGCCATTGTTTACCTGATCGTCTGGGCGTCCGGCGGCTCGCTCGTGCTGACCGCGATTATCCACGCCAGCGTTGTGATTGGCCGCGCCATCCAGTTCCACGCCACCGTGTACGGCATCAATGTTCTGGGGCACCTGAAGACACCGATCTGGGCCGATCACCTGATGGCGCTGCTGACCGGCGGCGAAGCCTTTCATGACCACCACCATGATGCGCCGCAAAGCGCGCTGCACCGTCCGCGTAAAGGCATCTGGAATCGCATCGTGGATTATAATGGCACCATCCTGCTGGCTTTCGAGAAGATTGGCTGGGTCAAGAACCTGAAGATCGCGCCGCAATTTGCGTGATCCGCATCGAATGGTCCGATGAAAAGCCCGCCCTGTAAAAGGCGGGCTTTTTCTTGGCTTCGGCACAGGTCGGCCACAGGTGCGCCCCAATCTGCGGTGATGTTGGAGGTATCGAAGGCTGGGGAGCCGATAGAACAGGGAAGGGACGCCCCGATGAAATCCACACTCCTGACACTTGCCATGACTGGCCTCAGCCTCGCCATGGTTCTGCCCGCCACTGCCAAGCCCGCACCGATTACGGCGCCCACTGCCGGGTCAGTGCATTCCTACATCCTGCTCGACCGGACCGGGTCGATGAGCGGTATCTGGGACGAAGCCCTCATGTCAGTGAATGCCTACGCTGCCAGCGTTGGCGAAGCGGATGAAGGCGAGATTGAAGGCGCCGACATCAAGACCGCCGTGACACTTGCCGTATTCGACTATCAGGAATCCCTGCAGTTCGATGTTCTGCGCAAGGATGTGCCAGCCGAAAACTGGACTGAGGTTACCAATGAAGAGGCCAATCCGCGCGGCATGACGCCTTTGTTCGACGCCATCGGACGGGTCGTTTCGCTGGCCGAAGCGGACAAGCCCGAAAAGGCCGTCATCGTCATCATGACGGACGGGCATGAAAATTCTTCCAAGGAAATTACCCGCGACGGCGCCAAGGCGGCGCTTGACCGGGCCAAGGCCAATGGCTGGGAAGTAGTCTTCCTGGGCGCTGAATTTGCGAGCTTCGGAGATGCTGACGCGGTTGGCATGAGTGCCTCAAAGACCATGGCAGTCGGTCAGGGTCGCATGCAGGATTCCATGTCGGCGCTAGCCAAGAAATCCCGCGCTTATGGCAAGGGCGAAGAAGCCGAGATCGTCTTTGATAAGGCCGATCGCGCCGTTGCCGATGAAGAAGGCGTGAAAGAGCGCAAAGGCCAGTAAGGCAGGTTCCGGGCGGTCCAACCTTCCCGTCACCCGCCCTGAAGATGAAAGCCCGTTCTGCCCGAACGGGCTTTCTGATTCCGGGACCTGTTGCAATAGACAAAGCCCGCCCGGATCGCTCCGGACGGGCTTTGTCTATTGGGTGTCGGCTGGGATCAGCGCGGCGCCATGCGGATTGCGCCGTCGAGGCGGACGTCTTCACCGTTGAAGTAGGCATTGCGGCACATTTCAGTGGCGAGCGATGCATATTCTTCCGGATTGCCGAGACGGGCCGGGTGGGGAACCTGCGCACCGAGGGCCTGTTTCACCGGCTCTGGCGCAGCGGCCAGAAGTGGCGTGTTGAAGATGCCCGGCAGGATCGTGTTGACGCGGATGAATTCGCGGCTGAGGTCGCGGGCGATTGGCAGGGTCATGCCGACAACGCCGCCTTTGGACGCGGAATAGGCCGCCTGGCCAATCTGGCCATCTTCAGCAGCAACCGAAGCGGTGTTGACGATTGCGCCGCGCTCGCCGTCGACCGGGTCGAGCGTCATCATGCCCGCAGCCGATTTGGCGATGCAGCGGAAGGTGCCGACCAGGTTGATCTGGATAATCAGGTCAAACTTGTCGAGCGGGAAATGGCTGATAGCCCCCGTTTCCTTGTTGCGGCTGGCCGTCTTGATGGCATTGCCCGTGCCGGCGCAGTTGATCAGGATGCGTTCCTGGCCAATCGCGGCGCGCGACTTGGCAAAGCCGGCATCGACGGAGGCATCATCCGTGACGTTTACTTCGCAGAAAACACCGCCGAGTTCCTTGGCAAGCGCTTCGCCTTTTTCGGCGTTGAGGTCGAAAAGAGCGACCTTGACGCCATAGCTGGCAAGCTGGCGAGCTGTTGCGGCACCGAGGCCGGATGCGCCGCCGGTGATGACCGCGGAAATGCTGGAGTCGAGTTTCATGGGCCACTGCCCTCCCTGGTTTTGTCGAACTGAAACCGTGTCTATAATGGTCTCAGGAGTTCGCAATGACTGACGCAGCGGAAATTATTCAAACGATCAAGGGACGTGACGGAACGTACCTGCCCAAAACCATTGAGCGGAACGAGCGCATGTCGCGCGGGGTTATCCCCAAGCTGATGCGCGTGATTGGTCGGGTGCCATTCGCCGATGATCTTGTTTCGGCCTGGTATGCGGCGCGCGATCCGCTGACACCGATGAAGGCAAAGGCTGTGCTGTACGCGGCTGTAGCCTATTTCGTGATGCCTGCAGACGCCTTGCCGGATGTGATTGTCGGCCTTGGTTTTACTGACGATGCCACGGTTCTGGCAACGGCGCTGGGGGTTGTCGGCATGTATGTGAAGGAACGTCACCGCCGGATGGCGCGTCGCCTGTTGCGATTGCCTGAACCGGTCAAAGACCAGGGGTAGGAGCATGTCGGGGGGGATGTTTGCACTATTCGGCGCGGTGGTGCTTAGCGGGCTCTATGCTGCGCTGTTCTGCTATCGCAGCAAGGGACTGGTCAGCCTGCTGGTGAAAACCGGCTCGACGGCTTTGCTGGCAGTGTGGGCCTATCTGTCGGGCGGCCCCGGCCTGTTGGTGGCGGCGCTGGCGCTGAGTTCGCTGGGCGACCTGTTTCTGGCGAAAGAGGAAGAGCGGTGGCTGATGCCGGGCATGGCCGCCTTTTTCGCGGCGCATGTGGCCTATGTGATCCTGTTTTTCGGTCTGGAGGCAGCGCCGCGTGGCCTTTTGAATACCGGCGCGCAATTGACGCTTGTCTTTGGCGGCGCCTTCTTTGTGCGGTGGTTGTCGCCGTGGCTGGGCAAGATGCGCCCGCCTGTCTTCGCCTACGCGATCGTGATCCTGGTCATGGGCGCGGCGGCCCTGCGGCTGGACCTTGCCTACCTGCCGGTCATTCTGGGGGCGATCATGTTCATCGCATCGGACATGATCCTGTCGCTGCAATTGTTCAAGAAGCCCGCTGACCAGCCTGCCGGGATTGTCCCGTCGCTCGCTGTCTGGGACCTCTATTTCTTCGGTCAGCTATTGATTGCGTGGGGCGTGCTTAACCCGTTGGCCTAGTGCGGCCGATCGCCATCGACCGTGGCGCGGCGCATGTGGCGGCGATGGCCATGATAGTCGTTGAGAGCATAATGCCAGACACAGCGATTATCCCACATCGTGACATCGCCTGCCTGCCAGCGCACACGGCACGTATGGCGTTCCTCGCGTGACAGGTTGAACAGGTAATCCAGCAGGGGCCTGCTCTCCTTGCGGCTCCAACCGGCGAAGCGCAGCGTGAAGGCCGGGTTGACGTAGAGTCCCTTGCGGCCCGTTTCCGGATGCGTGCGCACAACCGGGTGCTCATATTCCGGAGCGTCGGGTGCAGCGGTGGCATCCATCGACTGACGGACGGCGGCGGAATAGCCATCAGCGCCGTATTCCTTGCTCGCGCTATGCACGGCGGTCATGCCCGCCAGCGTCTTTTGCAGGCCGGGAGAGACGCGGTCATAGGCCGCCTGCTGGTCGGCGAACAGCGTGTCCCCGCCATAGGGCGGCACTTCCAGCGCATGCAGGATGGAGCCGAGGGCCGGCTCTTCCAGGAAGCTCATGTCGGAATGCCAGCCGCCGCCGAAATTGGTCTTTTCGTCCTTCTCCTTGATGATCTCAAGCAGTTCCGGATGGCCGTCCATACCCTTCACGTAGGGGTGGATGTTCAGCGTACCGAAGCGTCGGGCGAAGGCCTTGTGCTGGTCGGGCGTCATGCCGTGCTGGCCGCGCAGGACGATCACCTTGAAGTCGAGGAAGGCCTGGTGGACGGCGGCGAAGTCCGAATTCGACAATTCATTTGTCAGGTCCACGCCGTGGATTTCTGCGCCGAGTGTGCCGGTGAGGGGCTGGATGTTCATGCTCATAAGCGGAGTGAACCACCCGCGCGGAGGCAGTGCAAGAATGTCATTTGCGCGACTGCCTGAAATATGAGACAGACGCGGCGGGCCACATGCCCCCAACGGCATGCAGCCTATCTGTGAGGATAGGAGTAAAACAGATGACGACGACCGCCAAACCCGGCGTGCTGCCAGCATGCCCGCACTTTTCTTCTGGCCCGACGGCCAAACGGCCCGGATTTTCCCTGCAAAAACTTGAAACCGCCGCCCTTGGCCGTTCGCACCGTTCCGGCGATGCGAAGAAAAAGCTGAAGGCCGCGATTGATCGCTCCAAGGCGATCCTCGGCATTCCGGACGATTACCGCGTGGCCATCGTGCCGGCCTCCGATACGGGCGCTGTCGAGATGTGCATGTGGTCCATGCTCGGTGCAAAGCCCGTTGACGTGTTCGCTTGGGAAAGCTTCGGGCAGGACTGGGTGACCGATGCGACCAAGCAGCTGAAGCTCGAAAACTGCAACACCTATGTGGGTGAGTATGGCGAGTTGCCGCCCTTCGAAAAAGCGCGCGACGATGCCGACATCATCTTCACCTGGAATGGCACCACGTCCGGTGTGCGCGTGCCGAACGCCGACTGGATCAAGCCAAACCCTGATCGCGTCGTGATTTGTGATGCAACCTCGGCGGCCTTCGCGCAGGATATCGAATGGGAAAAGCTCGATGTCGTGACCTATAGCTGGCAGAAAGTGCTTGGCGGGGAAGCCGCGCACGGAATGCTGATCCTGTCGCCGAATGCCGTGCGGCGTCTTGAAACCTACACCCCGGACCGTGCCCTGCCGAAACTGTTCCGCATGACCAAGGGCGGCAAGATCGACGAGGCCCTGTTCGAGGGCGCGACGATCAACACGCCCAGCATGCTGTGCGTCGAAGATTATCTCCAGGCGCTCGACTGGTGCGAAAGCCTCGGCGGCTGGAAGGGCCTGCAGAAGCGTTCCGATGAAAGCCTCGCCACGCTGACCGACTGGGTTGCCAATGCCGACTGGGTCGACTTCCTGTGCGCTGACGCAGCTGTGCGTTCGAACACCGGGGTGACATTCAAGATCGTCGATCCGCGCGTTGCGGGCCTCGACGAGGACGGCCAGCGCGATTTCGTGAAGCGCATGATGAAGCGCCTCGAAAAGGAAAACGCCTGCTTCGACGCCGCCGGTTACGCCAAGGCCCCTCCGGGCCTGCGCATCTGGTGCGGTGGCTCTGTTGAGCCGTCGAACGTGGCCGCGCTGACGCCCTGGCTCGACTGGGCCTTCGCCCAGGAAGCCGCCAACCTCTAGCTGCTGTCTCAAGCGCCCTCGTCCTTTGACTTTGCTCAGGATGAGGGCGCACAGAAACCCCCATAAGCAAGCTCTCCTGAGCGACATCGAAGGAGAGCCGGGCCACGCGCCCCGAATCACAAAGAGAAACCGAAATGCCCAAAGTTCTTATCGGAGACAAACTCTCCCCCGCCGCTGTTGAAATATTTCGCGCACGCGGCATCGAAACCGTCACCAAGGTTGGTCTGAACACGGAAGACCTGATCAGGGAAATCCCGGGCTATGACGGCCTCGTCGTGCGCTCGGCCTGCAAGCCGAATGCAGACGTGATCGCAGCCGCCACGAACCTGAAAGTCATCGGCCGCGCCGGTATCGGCGTCGACAATATCGACATCAAGGCCGCGACCGCCAAAGGCGTCGTCGTCATGAACACGCCCTTCGGCAATGCCATCACCACGGCTGAGCATGCCATTGCGATGATGTTCGCCGCCGCCCGCCAGATCCCGGCGGCCAATGCCGAAACGCAGGACGGCAAATGGCCGAAGTCCGGCTATATGGGCATCGAGGTCAGCTACAAGACGCTCGGCCTGATCGGTTGCGGCAATATTGGCAGCCGGGTAGCCGAGCGCGCCATCGGCCTGAAGATGAAAGTCGCGGCCTATGACCCGTTCCTGACAGAGGAACGCGCTGTCGAACTCGGCGTCGAGAAGGTGGAACTCGACGAGCTGCTGAAGCGCGCCGACGTCATCACGCTGCACGTGCCGCTGACCGACCAGACACGCAATGTCCTCTCGCGCGAAAACCTCGCCAAGACGAAGAAGGGCCTGATCCTGGTCAATTGCGCGCGCGGCGGACTGGTTGACGAGGAAGCTGTTGCCGAGATGCTGGAAAGCGAACATCTGGCTGGCGCTGCGTTTGACGTGTTCGCGGTTGAGCCTGCCAAGGAGAACATCCTGTTCGGCAAGAAGAACTTCATCGCCACTCCGCACCTTGGCGCAGCGACAAATGAAGCGCAGGAAAACGTTGCCCTTCAGGTGGCCGAACAGATGTCGGATTACCTGCTGTCTGGCGCTGTCACCAATGCGCTGAACATGCCGTCGATCACCGCCGAGGAAGCCCCGCGTATCAAACCGTTCGCGGGCCTCGCCGAAAAGCTCGGCTCGTTCGCCGGCCAGATCTCGGATTACGGCTATGAAGAAGTCGTCATTGAGTATGAGGGCGAGGTTGCCGACCTCAACCGCAAGCCGCTGACGGCTGCGCTGCTGGCTGGCCTGCTGCGTGCCTCGCGCGGCGACGTGAACATGGTGTCTGCGCCGGCCATCCTGGCCGACAGCGGCGTCAAGCTGACGGAAACCAAGACGGAAGCCAGCCCGGTCTATGACAGCCTGATCCGTGTCAAGGTGAAGACCAAGGCGACCAAGAACGCGCCGGAAGGTGGCTGGCGCACGCTGGCGGGCACGATTATCGCGGGTCAGCCGCGCATCGTGGAAGTGAAGGGCATGGCGCTGGAAGGCGATTTCTCGCCGGTCACGCTGTATGTCAACAATCTCGACAAACCGGGATTCATCGGCGCTCTCGGCCAGATGCTGGGCGAGGCCAAGGTGAATATTGCGACCTTCCATCTTGGGCGCACCGAGGCGGGCGGCGAGGCGATTGCCCTGATCGGTATCGATTCCGTGCCCGGTGAAACATTCGTGACCAAACTGGAGGCCCTGCCTCAGGTGCGTTACGCGAAAGTGCTGACCTTTTAGGCGCCTGCGGCCTGAATAAATCTTATGCATTCAGGGCGGGCTGTCGATGAGACGGCCCGCCCCTAATTATTGGGCTTCAGAAACAAAGGAGCCTGACATGGCAACGATCGCTATCGTTTATCATTCCGGTTACGGCCACACCGCCAAAGTCGCTGAGCATGTTCGCATAGGCGCAGCACGAGCCGAGGGTGCAGAGGTTGCGCTTTACAAGGCGGATGATCTGACCAGCCCGGAATCCGGCCCGTGGGACGAGCTGGCTGTGGCGGATGCCATTATCTTCGGCGCGCCAACCTATATGGGTTCGGCCTCGGCCGTGTTTAAGCAATTCCAGGACGCGACCTCCAAGCCGTGGTTCACCCAGGAATGGAAGGACAAGATCGCAGCTGGCTTCACCAATTCCGGGTCGCTGTCGGGCGACAAGTCGGAAACCCTACAACAGTTCGCAACGCTTGCCGCCCAGCATGGCATGGTCTGGGTCGGGACCGGCATGGTGCCGGGATATAATGCCTCAACCAAGGACTATGACGCAGTTCACAACCGTCTCAGCTATTTCCTGGGGCTTGGCGTCCAGTCGCTCACCGACAAGCCGGCCGAAGAAAGCCCTGACCGCTTCGACCTTGAAACCGCTGAACAGTTCGGCGAGCGTGTTGCAGAAACCACCCTGCGCTGGGTTCGGGGAAAAGCATGACGGAACCGTCTTGACGGCAGGGTGTTAAAGCCCTTGGTCAGTCCGGACACGCTTAGTTGGGGAATCACGTATGCAGCGCGCCTATCTCATTGGTCTCGTCATCCTTACGATGGCCGGAACGGCTTCAGCCGACATTTTGGATGAGGTGCGCGTTGGCGTGATGCAGCACAATGTCTGCGTGACCGACTGCAATAATGCCGACAAGGAAGACGGCCCGAACATCAGCGCCGAGCTGGTGTTGACGTCGCCGGACTTCCTGTCGGTGATTTTGGCGCCACGGCCCTATGTGATGGGCAGCGTCAACACGTCGGGCAATACCAGCTTTGGCGCGGCAGGCCTGATCTGGAACTTCAAACTGACTGACCGGCTGTCGTTTGAGCCGGGCGTCGGCTACGCGCTGCATGATGGCGCGCTTGAAAGCCCGTTCCCGGTGGGCGATCCGAAAAGTGATGCCTTCACGTCGAACCATGTCCTGCTCGGGTCGCATGACCTGTTCCGGACGTCGCTGGCATTCAATTATGCCATCGACGAGCGATGGGGGGCGCAGGTGATGTATGAGCACCTCAGTCACGGCCAGGTATTGGGAAACGGGCGTAATCAGGGGCTCGACAATGTCGGCTTGCGGGTGACTTACGCGTTGGGGAACTAGGCGACAGGGCGCGTTGGCGTTGCGATACCCCTTGCACTGAAGCCGGTTCCTGACACTCTCTCCTGAAAATATAATCAGGAGGAAGTTATGCCGGACAAGCATGTTGTGGTGATCGGCGCAGGCCTTGGTGGCCTGACAGCAGCGGTAAAGCTGCAGGAAGCCGGGTATGATTTCACGCTACTGGAGCAGGGCGATCGTGTGGGCGGCACATGGGCGGCGAACACCTATCCTGGCTGTGCCTGTGATGTTCAGGTCGCGCTTTACCAACTCTCCTTTGCCCAATCCATGGTGTGGACGCGGCTATTCCCTCAACAGGCGGAGATTCAGGCCTATGCCGAGGAACTCGCCGACCGCTTCCAGTTGCGCCCCCACCTCCATCTCAATGAAGGGGCCGCATCTGCTGTCTGGAGCGATACGGACAAGAAGTGGACAGTCACCACGACCACAGGCCGCGTAATAGAAGCCGACGCCGTGATCGGCGCGCTTGGCCAGCTTAACCGACCGTTCTGGCCCGACATTCCCGGAATCGACACGTTCAAGGGGCCGAAAATGCATTCGGCAACCTGGGACCATTCTGTCGATTTCAATGGCAAGCGCGTGGGCGTTGTCGGTTCGGCCGCCAGCGCTGTGCAGCTGATCCCGCAGGTCGCGCTCGAAGCATCGAATGTCGGTGTGTTCCAGCGGTCTGCAAACTGGATGATTCCCCGCAATGACCGGGAGATTCCGGCCGAAGAAATGGCGCTGATGTTCACGATACCGGACAAGGCCGCCGAGTTCGCCGCGATCAATCGCAACATCCTGTATGAAAATGCGGACTATTTCTTCTGGCAGGCTTTCCAGTGGACACCGGAAGGGCGTGCCTTCTTTACGCGGCAGGCGACCGATCACCTGAACGCGCAAATTCCGGATCCGGAACTGCGCAAGAAGCTGACGCCGGATTATCCTGTCGGTTGTCGCCGCATCCTGATTGCTGACGATTTCTACCCCACACTGATGCGGGACAATGTCGACCTGATCACCGACCCGATTGCCGAAATTGTTCCGGAAGGCATACGCACCAGGGATGGCGCGCTGCACGAGTATGACATCCTGGTCTTCGCGACCGGATTCGAGACGACGGGCTGGCACTGGTCGGTCGATGTTGTGGGGCAGGGGGGTGTGACGATCGAGGAGGCATGGTCGGATGGGCCTGAAGCCTATCTCGGAATTACAGTCGCGGACTTTCCGAATTTCTTCGTGCTCTACGGGCCGAACACCAATCTCGGGCATAATTCGATTACGTTCATGCTGGAGCGGCAGGTCGAGTACACGATCAAGGCGCTGGACACGCTTGGAGAGGCCGGGGTAACCGCCATGGCACCCAAGCGGGCGGTTCAGGACAGGTTCAACGCAGACCTTCAGGCTCAACTCGGCACGACGGTCTGGGCCGACCCTGCCTGCAACAGCTGGTACAAGACCGAGGGTGGACGCATCACCCAGAACTGGTCGGATCACACCCGCGCGTATGCGGATGCCGTGGCCGCTGTCGACCTCAAGGACTATGACCTCGTCAAGTAGGGTCGAAAGTACATCAAACGACCTCAAAAACAGCGACTGGCCCCTTGCTTTTCGCGGCAGACTCCTGCCCTTGTCGCGGCGGCTGAACACGGGAGCAGATCATGTCAGGTGTCGTCGTCGTAGGTGCCCAATGGGGCGATGAAGGAAAAGGCAAGATTGTCGACTGGCTGTCGAGCCGGGCCGATGTCGTTGTCCGTTTTCAGGGGGGGCACAATGCCGGCCACACGCTTGTCATTGATGGCAAGGTGTTCAAGCTGGCGCTGCTGCCCTCGGGCCTTGTTCGCGGCGGCAAGCTGTCGGTCATCGGCAATGGCGTGGTGGTGGATCCCTGGCACATGCTGACGGAAATCGACGGCATCCGTGCGCAGGGCGTTGAGGTCACACCCGAGAACCTCATCCTTGCTGACAATGCCTCGCTGATCCTGCCCTGGCACAAGGACATCGACGCTGCCCGCGAAGGCGCGCTGGGCGCGGCGCAGATCGGCACCACAAAGCGGGGTATCGGACCGGCCTATGAGGACCGTGTGGGGCGCCGTGCGATCCGCGTGGCTGACCTCGCAGACCCGGCTGCCCTCGATATGAAAATTGAACGCTTGCTGGCCCATCATCGGCCGCTGCGCACTGGCCTCGACCTGCCTGAGCCGGACGGCGCGCAGCTGAAGGCGGACCTTCTCAAGATTGCGCCGCAAATTCTCGCCTATGCCCAGCCTGTGTGGAAACTGCTCGATGAGCAGGTCCGGCGTGGCCGTCGCATCCTGTTTGAGGGCGCTCAAGGGGTCATGCTCGACGTCGATCACGGCACCTATCCCTTCGTCACATCGTCCAATGTGGTCGCCGGCAATGCGTCGGCAGGGTCCGGTGTGGGCCCGGGCGCCATTTCCTATGTCCTCGGCCTAGCCAAGGCTTATACGACCCGGGTTGGCGCAGGGCCATTCCCGACCGAGCTGCATGACGAGATCGGCGAGCGTCTTGGGCGGATCGGCAAGGAAGTCGGCGTCAATACAGGCCGGGCGCGGCGCTGCGGCTGGTTCGATAGTGTCATGGTGCGCCAAGCCTGTGCCACGAGCGGCGTAACAGGCCTGGCCCTGACCAAGCTGGATGTCCTCGATGGGTTCGACGAGATCAAGGTCTGTGTCGCTTATCGCTTGAACGGGAAGGAAATCGACCATTATCCCGCGGGTCTGACAGATCAGGCGGCGGTGGAGCCGATTTACGAAACCATTCCCGGATGGAAAGGATCGACGGCGGGTGCCCGCAGCTGGGCAGACCTTCCGGCCGAAGCGGTGAAATACGTCCGCCGTCTCGAAGAGCTGGTCGGGAAACCCTGCGCACTGGTCTCGACATCGCCAGAGCGGGAAGATGTGATCCTGATGCGCGACCCGTTCGAGGTCTGACACCGCACACACCCGGTATTGCGCGGGTCATTCCCGGCAGGTTAGCTGCTGACGGAGCAACCTTGTGAGGCCGGTCATGATGCGGTTCAGAATTTTCATTTCGGCCTTGTGCTGCGGGGTTCTGGCGGCCTGTGCCTTTGGGTCGAACTCGGCCCTGATTCCAGCCGAAGAGTCCGTTTTGCCGCTTGGGGCGGCGACCGTCGCGGGTACCCATAATCAAAGCGCCGATGACCCGGCACGCTGGAATCAGGTTGTTCAAGACGGCGCCCCTGAAACGTATGCCGTTCGCCAAGACGAAAGCGGCTATTGGCTGGATGAGGAATTGTGGCTGGTCTTTGCGCGGCTGGACGGCTCATCTGATGAATACCTCATGCAGATTGGTATCCCGGACGAAGCGACGGAAGGCGGCTATCTCTACAACTATGCCGTCGGCAAACTGGTCGAGACCAAGCTGTTCGTGAAATTTCCTGATTGTGATGACCTGACGATCGATTCGATGAATGCGCTCGATCTGGACGCCGAATGCACGATCACAAGTTATGCGGACTTGAAGAAGGTTATCGCCGAGACGCAGGGTGCCATCGGCTATTCTACCTATTATCAGCTGCGCTGATCAGCGCATACGCAGACTCCCTTAGTGACGTGGTCAGGGCATTTTGGCCTGATGTGCGGCAGAAGGCACGTCACAGAAGGACTCAAGCCATGTCACATACCCCTCACGAACTTGCAGCAGAATTTCCCGAAGCCGCCGACAAGATTCACGAACTCAAAGTGTCGAACCCGCATTTCGCGCGTCTGGCCGATGAATACCATGATGTGAACCGGCACATTCACCGGCACGAGTCCGGCGTTCAGCCTGCCAGTGAAACCCATGAGACAGAGCTTCGCAAACGCAGGTTGATCCTCAAGGATGAACTCTATTCGATGTTGAAATCCTGACGGCGGTAAGTAGCGCAGAATATCGGCGTACGTGTCTGCGCCCGCGGCAATAGCAATGCAGCGGGCGTAAGATATCGTAAATTGTATAGTGAATAAGTCGTTTCAGAAGCCGTTTCAAAGGGCCTGAAACTATGACTCAATCTGCACCAGAAATGCCTGCCGGGGTCAAGCCAAATCCATCCAGCGGGCTGGCGGAATGGATGCGCAAGCCCGGTATTGCGCATGTCCTTCTGGTGCTCGCGTCTGCATTGCTGTCAACCGGAGCGATCCTGCTGACACGTGGGACGGGTGACATTGCGGCTGTGTGGCCGGTCAATGCCATCTTGCTCATCGTGGTGCTGAAATGGCCCAAAGCGGAATGGCCCGCCCTGTTTGCGTGCCTGATTCTGGGCAGCCTGCTGTCGAACATTGTGATCGGCGACCCCTGGCTGCTGTGCATGATCCTGGCGGTCGCGAACAGCCTGCAGGTTTTGGTCGTCGCGTTGGTGCTGGTGCGGGGATCTGGCCCTGAACTGACACGTAAGTCCGGTATCCTGAGATTGTTCGCGGCCTCCGTTTTGGCGTGCACCCTGTTAGTGCCTGTTGCTTTGATGGGGCTGGCGATTACCGGCGCAACCCTGCCTGTGCGCGACTCTCTTCTCTGGTATTTCGGCGACATTCTCGGTTTCCTGCTTTTCGCGCCACTCCTGTGGGCGCTGTTAACGAAAACGAATATTGGCGGCGAGAAGATTAGCTGGATGTCATGGCTCGAGGGCGGGCTTGTCATTGCGATAACCTTCTTCGTGTTTTCGCAATCCTCGTATCCCCTGCTATTCCTTGTACCGTCGGTTCTGGTGCCCCTTACATTCCGCCACGGCGTTCGCGGCGCAGCGATTGCGCTGTTGGTCATTACGGTGATCTCCATCGGCTTCACCTATGTCGGCAAGGGACCGACCATGCTGACTGATGGAGACATCGTCGAGCGCATGATCGTGTTGCAAGCTTTTCTCGGCGTGAATTCTTTCATGGCCCTTTCACTCGGCGCATCGGTTGCAGAGCGGCGACGCTTGGTCATGCGTCTTCAAGACTCAAACCGGAGCGCTGCTGACCGCTCCTTGCGTGAAAAAGCACTGCTGGCACAGGCCGAGATGGCCGACGAGATATCCCAGGTGGGACACTGGACACTGCACTCTAACACAGGAGTCGTGTTCTGGTCGCCGGAAGTTTACCGCATTCACGGCGTAACGCCGGAAACCTTCAACCCGATGCTGGGCGATGCGCTTGATTTCTATTGCGCAGACGATCGCGAGCGGGTCTCGAAGCTAATACAGGATCGCCTCCAAAGCGGTGACGACTGGAGTTTTGAAGCCACCATCGTCCGGCAATCGGACGGTGACCGGCGGCGGGTCAGGTCGATCGCCAAGTGCAGTGTCGAGGCGTCCGGAAAAGTCGAAAGCATTTTTGGCGTGTTCAAGGACATCACCCAGGAGCATGAACTCTACGAAGCCCTTGCGACGCAGGAGGAGCAGTACCGGCTGCTTGCGGAGCACTCGACGGATATCGTGCTGAAATTCGGCAGGGACGGCGTGATCAATTATGCCTCACCTTCGTCAGCCATCATCGCACCGCCCGAACACGCCATTGGCATGCGCACCGTCGATTTTGTGATTCCAGAAGACCGGGAATTCGCAATTGCTGTGACACAGGCCCTGTTTTCCGATGAGGAACTTGACGCGGCGCTGAGCCGGGAGTTCAGGGTTCGCCTCAATGATGGCTCGATCATTTGGCTGGAGGGAAGGCCACAGGTTATTCGAGACGCGCAAGGGCGCCCTTTGGAAGTCGTGTCATCCTACAGGGATGTCAGCGAACGGCATGAGCGCGAGAAGGCCCTGGCAGAGGCACGTCTTCAGGCGGAGACAGCTGCCATAGCGAGGACCGAATTCCTTTCGAACATGAGTCATGAAATCCGCACGCCGCTGAATGGGGTTATGGGCTTTGCAGACATGCTGAAAACAACGCCGTTGTCGGAGGATCAGGCATCCTATGTGAAGCGGATCACCTCGGCGAGCCGGACCTTGCTTGAGATCGTCAACGACGTGCTAGATTTCTCCAAGATTGATGCAGGCCGTATGGATGTGGAGATGCGGCCCTTTGACCTTCGCACCGTGATTGATGAAGTTGTCACGCTGGTCGAGGCTGCGCGGCCTAATCCGCAGGTCAGGATATCCTATCACGTGGCCAACGATATTGCGGCGCAGGTGGTGGGCGATGAAACGCGCGTTCGCCAGGTGCTGACAAATATTGTGGGCAATGCGGCGAAATTTACCGAGGCCGGTCATGTCCGGCTGGACGCAAGGCTGAGGTCAGGGCGTCTGTGCATGATCGTGGCCGATACGGGCCCGGGTATACCGGCAGACAAACTGGAGCATATTTTTTCCGGGTTTTCCCAGGCCGACAGCTCGATCACACGCCGCTTTGGCGGCACGGGCCTTGGCCTGTCGATCAGCCGGTCGCTCGCCAAGCTGATGGACGGCGACCTGACGCTGGTCAGCGCGCCGGGCGAGGGGACAAATGCCATCCTGACGCTGCCATATTTTCCGGAGCGCCGGACCCAGGGGGTCGACACGGGCGAGCTGGAAGAGGACCGCCGGGCACCCGTGGGCGCGCGGATCATGGTCGTGGATGATGTCGAGATGAACCGGGCGCTTGTGAATGCAGGCCTGCTCAAGTTCGGGCATACCGTGACGAGCTTTGCCTCCGCGCCAGAGGCCATTGAAGCTCTGATTGAAGGCGTAGTATTTGATGTCATACTGATGGATATCCAGATGCCTGGTATGGACGGCCTGACGGCGACCCGGCGTATCCGTGAAATGACCGGGGCGGCGCGCCGCATCCCGATTGTGGCGTTGACCGCCAATGCGCTGGACAGCCAGGCCGCAGAGTACAAGGCGGCCGGTATGAACGCGCATTTCCCGAAGCCGATCGACATGAAGGCGCTGAACGGCCTGATCGCGCGGTTGATGCGTCAGAAGACCGAAGAAAATTCCCGTCGCGCAGCCGAGGCCGCCGTCGCGATTGAAAACCTGAAGGAAGACTGCCGCAAGGACATTATGGAATTGCCGGGCAAGCTGGGCGCGCTTTTGCGGATTACTGATCCTGAAACCCGCGCCCGTGCGATTGCGGCGCTGGCTCATTCTGTTGCCGGGACAGCCGGCAGCTTCGGCTTTGCGGATGTCTCGGACGCGGCGTTCCGGCTTGAAGCGGTTACCAAGGAAATCCTGGCCGGTTCGCCCGTCAGGGATTCTCTGGAAGATGCCGTCGGCCGCTTTATCAGCATTGCCGAGCAACAGGCCGCCTGAAGCCTTCAGCTGTCGGGTTCTGTTTCGTCATCGCCAGTCTGTTCGGGATCGGCAGTGTAGCTTGCCGCCTCTGGCTGGCCACCGAGGATGATTTTGTCGCCCCCTTTAAAATGATCGACGGCCGTGTCGCGATCGGGTGCTTGCGGGCCTTTGCCGGGCAGCATTTGCCCCTGTCGCCTGCGCGCCGCTGATTCGATTTGATCGGCTTCAGCAGGTGTCGTGTGGGGGCGCGCTTCCTGGTCGAGTGTCTTGCGGGTCATGGCTTAATCTCCTCTTGCTGAAGCAACGGATGCTGCAAGGGAGGGTTCCCAAGCAAGTGGATTGGAATACTGGAATCGCAAGCGCTGGACGCGAGCGGCCAAGCCAAAGTTAACGACAGACATGCACCGTCTTTCGACTTTGCTGATGATGTCTTGCTGTTGGGATGTGAACCCATATCCGCGCCCGCCGCAGCGCGAGCCTTGCCAGAATTTTATCATATGGGTCGGAACCCGGCGAGGCGTATTCCGCTTATTGGGCATCGTGCCAACTAACGGAGACCCCAGATGACTAACCAAACCCTGCATACAGAAATCGACGCTCTCAATGACGTCACCAAGGTGCTGATCGACAGCAAAAAAGGCTATGAGAAGTGCTGTGAGTTGGCCGATGACGGCTACGCTCTGCGCGCGCAGTTCCAGCAGCGGGCGAATGAGCGCGGCGATCTGGTCAACCGCTTCCAGCACCACGTTCGCACGCTTGGCGGTGAACCCGAGACGGATGGCGGTGCGCTCGGCTCGCTGCACCGGGGATTTACGCAATTTGTGTCGCTGTTCCGCGACGATGAAAAAGCCGCTCTTGAAGCGGTCGATGATGGCGAGGAACACCTGGCTGAGACGATCGAGGACAAACTGGAGAAAAGCGAAGTCCAGGGACAGGCCCGCGCCCTGTTGCAGGATGCCCTTCGCAGCGCCCGCGAAGGCGAGGCGTTCGCCGACCAGCTGAGCTGAGCCAAGACAAGACAGGTTCAGAAAAGGAAAAAGCCGGCTCCCACGGGGGCCGGCTTTTATCTGTTTACGATGCGTGTCGGGTACCCTGACCTAGATCTGTCCTGAAACTTCCAGCACGTCTTCGACTGTCCGTAGGCCGGGTTTCGGACTGGTGACGAGGACCGCCATGTTGCCGGGCAGGTGCTTGTTGTCGAGCATCTTGTCGTGGGCAGCAGGGATCTGGTCCCAGGTGAAGACTTCCGACATGCCGGGATCAATGCGGCGGTTGATGACCAACTGGTTGGCGGCCGACGCCTGCTTTAGGTGGGCAAAGTGGCTGCCCTGAACGCGCTTCTGGCGCATCCACAGGAAGCGGGCATCCATGGTGAGGTTGAAGCCGGTTGTGCCGGCGCAGATGACGACCATGCCGCCGCGCTTGACGACAAACACCGAGACCGGGAACGTGCTCTCGCCCGGGTGTTCGAACACGATGTCGACATCCTGCTTGCCGGTATGTTCCCAGATGGCTTTGCCGAACTTGCGCGACTCCTTCATGTAGTCGTTGAATTCGGGACCGTTGACTGTGGGCAACTGGCCCCAGCAATTGAAGTCTTTCCGGTTGATCACACCCTTGGCGCCGAGACCGAGCACGTGATCTTTCTTGTCGTCGGAACTGACCACGCCGATGGCATTTGCACCGGTCACCGCGCAGAGCTGGACACCGAAACTGCCAAGGCCGCCCGAAGCACCCCAGACGAGCACGTTGTCAGCCGGCTTCACGATATGAGGGCGGTGGCCGAACAGCATGCGGTAAGCAGTTGCCAGCGTCAGCATGTAGCAGGCGCTTTCTTCCCATGTCAGGTGTTTCGGACGCGGCATGCACTGGCGCGCCTGCACGCGGCAGAACTGGGCGAAGGAACCATCAGGCGTTTCATAGCCCCAGATGCGCTGGGAGGGCGAGAACATCGGGTCGCCGCCATTACACTCTTCGTCGTCGCCATCATCCTGGTTGCAGTGGATGACAACTTCGTCGCCGGGCTTCACACGCGTCACCTTGCGGCCGACGGCCCAGACGATGCCGGCGGCGTCGGAGCCGGCAATATGGTAGTCCTGCTTGTGGATGTCGAAAGGCGAGATCGGCTCGCCGAGGCCAGCCCAAATGCCGTTATAGTTGACGCCTGCGGCCATCACCAGGACAAGCACTTCGTCGGAGTCAATGTCGGGCACGGGGACCTGCTCAAGCTGCATCGCGGTCGATGGACGACCGTGGCGCTCGCGGCGGATGGCCCACGCATGCATGAATTTCGGCACGTGGAATTCCGGAGGAATCTCGCCCAGTGCGTAAATGTCTTTCTGTTCTCTGCCCATAATTGAAATACCAATCCTCCAAAATCAGGTCAGGGGGCCGCTCGCGCACGATTATTGCGTGTCTTCACAAAGCCCCCGGGTCGCGGCACCTTGGCGTCACGCTCGCGCGGATGCAAGGCATTTGTTGCGGCGCACAATAACGCAACTGTAACAGCGTGACAAAAATGACAATATGCACGACGGCTTATCTGAATGGCGCCTTCTGTTCTGCAGCGGATGCTAGGATATCTCCTTTTGACCGGGGCTTTCTGTTTGCCCACGCCGCCTATGAGGTGACGGCTGTCTATGGTGGGCACCTCGTGGATTTCGGGGGGCACGTGGCGCGCCTTGACCGCACGCTGGCGGGGATTGGCATTCCAAATCCCCTGTCAGGTGACGGTTGGGGCAAGGTTCACCGCGACCTGATTGAGTACAACGCCCTGTCCGAGGGGCTGATTTACCTTCAGGTCACGGCGGGTTCCTATGGCTTGCGTGACTTTGCCGGGCCGGACGAATTCGAGCCAACCGTGTTCCTCTATGCGGACGAAAAGCCGCTGATCGGCGCAGCGGCGCGCGACGGAATCAAGGTGATCTTTCTGGACGATACGCGCTGGAAGCGGCGCGACATGAAGACAACGCAGCTGCTGTCGCAGGCGTTGGCCTATCGCACGGCGCGCGAGGCGGGGGCGGACACGGCATTCATGGTGGAAGACGGGCGCGTCACGGAAGCGGCCTCGGCCAATGCCTGGATCGTCAATGGTGAGGGACATCTGGTGACGCGGGACCTGTCGCCGTCAATCCTGCCGGGGATCACCCGGGCGGGGGTGGTGGACCTGCTGGAGGGATCGGGCATCCGGCTGGTGGAGCGGGCCTTCACGCCGGATGAAGCGGCGGGGGCGAAAGAGGTGTTCACGACATCCGCCGGGGCGATGATTGCGCCGGTTGTGGCGATTGAGGGCAAGCCGGTTGGGAGCGGCAAGCCCGGCCCTGTCACACGGCAGATCCAGCGGCTGTATTACCAGTCGATGGGCGCGGATGTAGCCAATGTTGCGCCTTGGACGATGGGCTAACGAGGACCTGTTTCCGGGTCGTAGAACTCGCCTTCGATAATCTCGCCATCTGCAGTATTTGCACCGGGATTGGCTTCGCGGAATGATGCATTCAGGGTCGACAGCACGCTGCTGACTTCGGTCGTGGCGATGCGGGCGCTGATGGCGTTGGCGGCTAGGGCGAAGCCTGTGACACCGATCAGGATGGCGGTATCCTCAAGGCCGAAACTGCGGGCCAGCGAGGTGTCGCGGAACAGGGCCAGGATGCCCAGCAGGACAACAAAAAGACCGGCGAGGCCGCCGAGGCGAACCGCGAAACCGGGAAGGATACCCGCCAGTGTCAGGGGGGCGGGCGACCCGGTGAGGCGGGCGAGGCGGATGCGCTCGACCAGGCTGACGCCGACCATGGCTGCGGCGAGCAACGCGATCATCAGGGGGCTGCGCTGCATCAACGCCACGAGGACCACGCCGAAAGGGAAGGCGAGCAGTGTGGCGAGGCGCAGGCCGAGTGCGGTCTGCAGGGGGGAGGAAGGCTGGTTCAAGCGGTGGGGTCCGGCTGGGGTAAGGGTATGGTGTATGCTGTCCGATGTGGCCATGATGACACGCCAGCACAAGGGCGACTGTCTGGCCGCTTGCGCTGACGAACGCCACACGGCATGTTGCGGCGCAACAAAACAATTGGGGAGCCCCGGCATGGCCGACACACAGAAACCGATCCAGCACGCGCCGGACAGACCGTGGATTTTCCGCACCTATGCGGGCCACTCGACGGCACAAAAATCGAATGAGCTGTATCGGGGCAATCTGGCCAAGGGGCAGACCGGGCTTTCCATCGCTTTCGATCTGCCGACCCAGACCGCTTATGACGCCGACCATATCCTGGCTCGCGGCGAAGTGGGCAAGGTGGGTGTGCCGGTCAAGCATATGGGCGACATGGCGAAACTGTTCGACCAGCTGCCGCTGGAAGAAATGAACACGTCGATGACGATCAATGCACCAGCGGCGTGGATGCTGGCCATGTATGTGGCGCTGGCGGACGAGCGCGGCGATGACCGGGCCCAGCTGCGCGGCACAACGCAGAATGACATCGTGAAGGAATACCTGTCGCGCGGCACCTATGTGTTCCCGCCGGAACCGTCGATGCGGCTGATCGCGGACATGGTGAGCTGGTGCTATATAGAAGTTCCAAAATGGAACCCGATGAATGTGTGCTCCTATCACCTGCAGGAAGCAGGCGCGACGCCGGAACAGGAGCTGGCCTATGCGCTGGCAACCGCGATTGCCGTGCTAGACCGCGTGAAAGCCGGTGGACAAGTTCCGGAATCAGACTTTGAAACCGTGTTCGGGCGGATTTCCTTCTTCGTGAATGCGGGCGTGCGTTTCGTTACAGAACTCTGCAAGATGCGCGCATTCGTGGACCTGTGGGAAGAGATTGGTCGCGAACGCTATGGCGTGAATGATCCCAAGGCGCTGCTATTCCGCTATGGTGTGCAGGTGAACTCGCTGGGCCTGACCGAGCCGCAGCCGGAAAACAATGTCTATCGCATCCTGATCGAGGCGCTGGCCGTGACCTTGTCCAAGCGCGCCCGTTGCCGCGCGCTGCAACTGCCAGCCTGGAACGAGGCCATGGGCCTGCCGCGTCCATGGGACCAGCAATGGAGCCTGCGCCTGCAGCAGATACTAGCCTACGAGACCGACCTGCTGGAGTTCGAGGACATTTTCGACGGCAGCCGTGTCATCGACGGCAAGACCGAGGAACTGAAAGACAAAGCCCGCGCGACACTTGCCGAGATCGACGCGCTGGGCGGGGCGACCAACGCCATCACGCACATGAAGGAAAGCCTCGTAGGCGCGCATATCGAGCGGATCAAGGCGATCGAAAGCGGCGCGATGAGCGTGGTTGGCGTCAACAAGTACACCTCGACCGAAGAAAGCCCGCTGGGCACGGGCGACGGCGCGATCATGACGGTGGACCCGGCTGAAGAGGCCGCACAGGTGCGGGACCTGAAAGAGTGGCGCGCGAAGCGAGACAGTGCGGCGGTTGAAGTTGCACTGGCGAACCTGAAAGCGGCGGCGGCAAGCGATGTGAACATCATGGAGCCGTCAATTGCCTGCGCCAAGGCAGGCGTGACGACAGGCGAATGGGGCACCGCGATGCGCGAAGTATTCGGCGAATTCCGTGCACCGACGGGCGTGGCAATGGTTATCAGCAGCGATGGCGATGAAGAGATTGCCGCCGTGAAAGCCGATGTCGACCGCGTGTCGGAGGCGCTGGGGCGGCGCCTGACCTATGTGCTGGGCAAGCCAGGCCTTGATGGCCACTCGAATGGCGCCGAACAGATTGCGGCGCGCGGACGAGAAGTCGGCATGGATGTTGTCTATGAAGGCATTCGCTTCACACCGGCCGAGATTGCCGCGCAGGCGAAAGAGTCCAATGCGCACGTTGTGGGCCTGTCGATCCTGTCGGGCAGCCACCTGGACCTGGTGCGCGAGACGATTGCCGAGATGCGCAAGGTGGGCCTTGAGAACGTGCCGCTGGTCGTGGGCGGCATCATCCCACCGGAAGATGCCCGCGCCCTCGGTCAGATGGGGGTGACCCGCATCTACACGCCGAAGGACTTCAAGATCACCGGCATCATGGGCGACGTGGTGAAAGTGGTCGAGAAGGCGTGGCTGGCAACGGCTTAGGCTTACAGCTTTCTTCTGCTTGTGATGCCGGAACAAGGCGTTTATGGGCGGCGATCATTTACAATTCAGCCTGACCGGAGCCGGCATGGGACAGTTTGAACTCGGTTGGGAAGAGTGGCTGGCGCTGCCGGACCTCGGCTTGCCTGCGATCAAAGCCAAGGTGGATACCGGGGCCAAAACCTCGGCGCTGCATGCCAGCGTGATTGAGCCGTTCGGGCCAAACACAAAGCCGCAGGTGCGCTTTCTGATCCAGCCGGACCCGTCCGACCCGAGCCTTGAGATCACCTGCTCGGCGCGGGTGATCGACCGGCGCGAAGTGACGAGCTCGAATGGCGACACCGAACTGCGTTACGTGATCGAGACCGAGGCGGAGATGGGCGGGCGGCGCTGGCCGATCCAGTTGACCCTGTCGAACCGCGAGAACATGACCTATCGGATGCTGTTCGGGCGCGGCGCGATCCAGCCTGACATGATCGTTAATCCGAATGCCTCGTTCAGCCAGCCCTTGCTGGACTATGCGGGCTATAACGGCCTGCCGAAGCGCACGCCCGTGAAGCGGCCCTTGCGTATTGCCCTGCTGACGCGAGAGCCGAACAATTATTCTTCCAGGCGCCTGGTGGAAGCCGCTGAAGCGCGCGGGCATGTGATGGAAATGATCGATACGGCGCGTTGCTACATGCAGATCGGGACGTTGGACCCGGAAGTGCACTATGACGGCAAGGCACTGGAGCGGTTTGATGCGGTGATCCCGCGCATCGGCGCGTCGATCACCGATTACGGCATGGCGGTGCTGCGCCAGTTCACCAATACGGGCGCGTTCTGCCTGAATGGGGCAGGGGCCATCGGGCGCTCGCGCGACAAGCTGTTGGCCCACCAGTTGCTGGCCCGCTCAAAGATCGGCATGCCGATCACCGCCTTTGCACACAGCCCGAAAGACACCAAGGACCTGATCTCGCTGGCAGGTGGTGCGCCTGTGGTTGTGAAGCTGTTGTCTTCAACACAGGGCAAGGGCGTCGTGCTGGCCGAGACGCGCAAGGCGGCCGAAAGCCTGGTCGATGCGTTTCGCGGGCTGGAGGCGAACTTCCTGGTGCAGGAATTCATCCATGAGGCGGCGGGCGCCGATACGCGCTGTTTCGTGATCGGCAACAAGGTGGTTGGCGGAATGAAGCGTCAGGCCGCCAAAGGCGAGTTTCGGTCGAACCTGCATCGTGGCGGTACGGCCAGCGCCGTGAAGCTGACACGGGCCGAACGTGATATTGCACGCGAAGCGGCGAAAGTGCTGGGCCTGCGCGTGGCGGGTGTGGACCTGTTGCAGACCGATGACGGCCCGAAAGTGCTGGAGGTCAATTCCTCGCCCGGCCTGCAAGGCATCGAGGGCGCGACCGGCAAGGACATTGCGGGGATGATCATCGAACATCTGGAGCGTCAGGTGCGCCCGCTGGCCAAGGTGCGCGAGTCGAATGCGAAGCCGCGTCGCCGCATCAACGTGAACTGAACAGCTTGCCCTTTTCGGTGATCAGGATGATCGCCAGAGACGCGACGCCGAGACAGACAAAACCGAGCATGAGCGGGACCGTGGTGCCGTTATACTGGCTGGCAATGGCCATACCGATCAGGCTGGCGACCGTGGTCGTGGCAAAGCCGTAGGCGGCAGCTGCCGTGCCAGCGATCTTGCCGAGCGGCTCCATGGCCAGCGCGCTGAAATTCGATCCCATCAGGCCGAAGCAGCCGAAGCAGAGCGCGAAGATCGGGAAGAAGACATAGAGATTGTCGGTGGTGAAATGCGTTACCACGGCGAGGATCGCCGACACGGTGGTGAAGACCAAGAGCGCAGTATGGCTGATGCGGCGCATACCGATCTTTTCGACAATGCGGGAATTCAGGAAATTGGCGCACGCAAGCGTACCGGCGACGCCAGCAAACCAGAGCGCAAAGGTTTCCTTCTGGCTGAAGACCTCGCGGAAGATCTGTTCCGACGAGGCGATAAACGAGAACAGCGCGCCGAAGATGACGCCGGAAGCACACATGTAGCCGAAGGTGACGCGTGATTTGATGATCTGCCCATAGGCGCTGGCGGCGTGACGCACGCTGAGTGGCTGGCGCGCCGCTTCGGGCAGGGTTTCGGGCAGGCGCATCCAGGTCCAGACCAGCATGATGATGCCGAACAGGGCCAGTACGACGAAGATACCCTCCCACGGCGCAACGAACAGAACGATCTGGCCGATCCCCGGCGCGAGAATGGGGACGACCATGAAGATGGTCATGACAAGCGACATGAACCGCGCCATCTGGCGACCGGAGAACAGGTCGCGCACAACCGACACGGCGACCAGCCGACCTCCGGACGCAAATACGCCTTGCAAGAAACGCATGAGCAGCAGGGCCATGAAGTCGCGCATGACGATGCAGGCAAAGGCGGTGACGATGTAGCCGACGAGGGCAACAAAGAGGGGAGCGCGCCGGCCGAACCGGTCGGAGATGGGCCCCCAGATGATTTGCGGTGCGCCAAAGCCGAGCACGTAGGAGAAGATGATCATCTGCTGGCGATTGTCGCTTTCGGTGCCAGCAGCCGTGAGGCCCACGGCATGGGATATCTCGTTCAGCGCGGGTAGCATGATGTCGATGCCGAACGCGTTGAGCGCCATCAGACCGGCAATCATCACGACGAGCTCGCTGCGCCCTGGCACCGGGCGCTTCGCGCCTGGCAATGTACCTGTGGGTGGAACGGCGGAGGGTTCGGTGTCGGCCATGGGCCCGCCTTTCCTGTCAGATGCGGTTTGGGAGTGATCCGGCAATCTGGGTGATGCCTGCTGTCTTGCCTAGGGGCGGGGTCATAAAAACTGGGGGCAAACGCAAAACGCCGCCCCCGGGAAGAGGCGGCGTTTCAGGCGGTTGGGTCTGAATCAGGGCTGAGGGCGCTGGATCTTGCTACCCAGGTTGAAGATCACCTGATCAGCATCGAAATAGGCCGGGTCATCCGGTTTCGGACCCTTGCCCATGATGATCTCCGCCGAGGCGAGATAGCTGGTGATCTCGCGATATTCCTGCGGGCCGTCCCAGAAGGGATCATAATAGCCGAAGCGGGATGCATAAAACGAGCGCGGATAGGCCCAGCGGCGGTGGGGATTGTAGAAGTATCCCGCGCGCGGGCCGTAATAATGATAGTCGAGATAGAAGTTGCTGTAGAACGGCGAATAGCCGGTCGTGGTCGGTACGACCCGGCTGTCAGCATCGGTGGCGCGCTGGACAACGCGGAAATGGTCAAAGCCGTTCTGCTTGGTCAGCTCGGCCGCGCGATAGAGCATATAGGTCTCAACCGTCTTGCGGTCTGTCAGGCTGTTGCCAGCGAACTGGACCTGAAACCGGTTGGCCTCGATCTGTTGCTCCGAATAGCCGCGTTCTGAATCATACGCCGCCTGATAGGGGGTGGCGGTGGTACAGGCGACGAGCATGGCCAGGGCGGTAAACCCGGCGGCGATCTTTGAAATGTGCATGTGGCAATCCTCCTGAGGATGTCTGCAAGCGTACACTGTATCCAAGTGTATCCCACATGAACCTAGGTTGAATTGCGTAGAATCGCTACAGATTGGGGGGGAGTGCACCATCACATTTTCGAGATCATTCGTGCCAACGAAAAAGGGCGACCCATGGGCCGCCCTTGATCTTGTTCGTCCTGGCAGGGCCGGATCAGGCGGCCTTGTAGCCGATGACAGCCTTGGTTTCGAGGAACTCCTCGAAGCCCAGCTCACCCCATTCGCGGCCATTGCCCGACTGGCCGTAGCCGCCGAATGGTGCCGAGAAGTCAGGGCTGGCACCATTGACCTGGATCTGGCCAGCACGGATCTTGCGCGCCACTTCGTGGGCTTCCTTGTCCGGGCCCTGAACGTAGCCAGCAAGACCATAGACGGTGTCATTGGCCATTTCGATCGCGTCATCCAGCGTGTCGTAAGGCAGGATGCATAGGACAGGACCGAAGATTTCCTCGCGGGCAATCGTCATCTGGTTGGTGACGTTCGCGAAGACGGTAGGACGGGTGAAATAACCCTTATTGAAGCCCTCAGGACGGCCTGTGCCACCGGCGACGAGCGTTGCGCCCTCGTCGATGCCAACCTGAATCAGGTCCTGGACCTTCTGGAACTGGTTGCTGTTCGAGATCGGGCCAATGGCACCCGGCGTTGCTTCGCCCGGCATCATGACCTTGACCGATTCTGCAGCGGCCTTGGCAATGGCGATGGCTTCGTCCTGCTGGTCTTTCTGGACGAACATGCGCGATGGCGCGTTACAGGACTGGCCGGTATTCGTCATCATCTGCATGACGCCGCCAGCGACAGCCTTTTTCAGGTCAGCGGTTGGCAGGACGATGTTTGGCGACTTGCCGCCGAGTTCCTGGGCAACGCGCTTGACGGTTGGTGCGGCTGCCTGCGCGACGAGCACGCCGGCGCGGGTTGAGCCGGTGAAGCTCATCATGTCGACGTCAGGGTGGGCCGAGAGGACGGCACCAACATTCGGGCCGTCGCCGTTGACGAGGTTGAACACGCCTTTTGGCACGCCGGCTTCATGCAGGATCTCGGTGAAGATCAGTGCGTCAAGCGGAGCGATTTCGGACGGCTTGAGCACCATTGTGCAACCGGCTGCGAGGGCAGGCGCCACTTTGCAGGCGATCTGGTTGAGCGGCCAGTTCCATGGCGTGATGAAGCCGCAAACGCCAATTGGCTCTTTGCGCAGAAGGGTCGTGCCTTTGAGCTCTTCCCACTCGTAGCCGCGCAGGATGGCGGCTGTCGTGGCGAAGTGGCCCATGCCAGCAGGAACCTGAGCCGCGTTGGCGAGCCACATGGGCGCGCCCATTTCATCGGAAATGGCGCTGGCCAGTTCAGGCATGCGCTTCTGGATACCGGCGGTGATCTTGTCGAGCAGATCAGCGCGGTATTCGACGGTGGTTTGCGAGAAGGACGGGAAAGCGGCCTTGGCAGCGGCGACGGCCTTGTCGACATCGGCTTTTGAACCGAGCGAGATGCGCGCAAAGGCTTCTTCGGTTGCGGGGTTTTCGACGTCGAGTGTGCGGGGCTCCACTGGATCGACCCACTCACCGTTGATGTAAAATTTGAGATAGTCTTTCATGGGCCGAAGCCTCCCTTTTATGTCTGTGGTTCTGGCATG